>Ga0209919_1000159_pt1 | contig 34918 bp, 33 predicted proteins | sample SalPon2A_C_D2_MG_FD_185721 | JGI IMG/M metagenome (GOLD analysis project Ga0209919, IMG submission 185721) | Soil microbial communities from South San Francisco under conditions of wetland restoration - Salt Pond MetaG R2A_C_D2_MG (SPAdes)... | ecosystem: Environmental > Terrestrial > Soil >... | reverse complement strand
GGTCTGGGCCTGGTTGTGGCGATTGGCGTCCTCCCCCGCGTCCGCCCCGGGGGTATCGATGAAGCTCACGACGGGCATGCCGTGGGCGGAGTAGAAGCGGATCAGCTGAGCAGCCCGCGTATGGTGCTGGGGCGACCACACGCCATTCTTGCTCTTGCGGTTCTGCGCGAGCATCACCAGCCGGCGCTGCCGCCCCCGCCAGGTGAAGTTCATCTCCGCCAGGTACAGCGGGCCCTCCTGGATCTCCTGGATGATTGTCCCACCCAGTTGCCGGATCAGGTCTGGCGCGCTCTTGCGCTTGGGATTCTCGGAGGGATTGACCGTCTCGCGGATGTAGTCGTCCACGGACAGTTTGCGCAGACGGCGGATCTGCTGCTTGATCTCGCCCGGCGAGAGCACACCCGCCAAGCTGCTTTCGCTGAAGTACGGGTGGGGTCGGCCGCTTGCCAGGGAATAGTCACTGGCAATGCGTTCGGCCTCAACGAAGGTCAGCCGCTGTCGAGGATTTGATTTCCGCATCAATTGGCCAGGTCCGCAGCCGCAACAGGTCTGTCGGAGTGTCCTGAAGGAAAGGGGTCACGTGACGGTTGGTAGTCTACAACACAGTTGGGGCCGCCGTCCAATGGGATACCCGAGCCTCCCATGCACAAGACGCACCGGCGCAAATGCACCATGACCGGCGCGAGAGCCGATCCACGGCGCCACGGCGGCCCGGGCAGTTGAGTGACGCGGTTGCGGCGGCACCTCGCCGGTACCGGGCTCACACTGCCACAGTGACCACGCAGGCAAAGGGATTGCCGCCCGGCGCCCGGCGAGAGTAACATGGAGCGGCTTCACCGGCGGCGCAAGGTGCGTGGCCGGCACTTCCCGCCTGGGCTTGGGACCATTGATGAGGCATTCGCGGGCAATCGCCATCTCGTTGCTGGCCCTGGCCCTGGCCCTCGGACTCGGCGGCTGCAGTTGGTTCGGCGGCAGCAAGCCGGCCCCGCAGGCAGCCGAGGCCCCGGCTGGCTCCGGCCAGGCCGCGGGAGCAGAGGGGGCCCAGCCGCAAGGCCCGTTCGCGGCAGGGGTGCTGAACACGATCGCCCAGCGCGCCCCGGCGGGCAGCCCCACGCAATTGCTGGCGCAACTCGCGGCCCAGTTTGGCTGGGAGGATCAGGTCGCGCACAATCCCCTGCTCAAGCAGGACGTGCTGGATGGGCAGTTTGCCGAACGGGTGGAGCCCGCCCTGCTGGGGCTGTACTATAAGAACGGCTTCTCCGTGCTACCGGTGGTGGGAGAGGGTCACCAGTTCAGCCGGGATACAGTAGTCCAAGGCGCGCTGGGCTCCAGCCGCCTGCTGGTCACGAATCGCAAGGCGATCCGCATCATCTTCCTGCGGCCGGTACAGAACATAGAGATCGTCTACTACCAGGACGGTATTGAACCGCAGGTGTTCAGCGTCAGCCCACAGGCCGTGGTGGCCGTGCGCAAGAGCCTGGTCAAGTACTACCTGCGCTGAGCCCAGATCCGCGGCTGCCTGCACCGCGCGGCCGAGTTGGACGGCCGCATTTGCCCCACGGAGACCCCGAGCGACCATGGCCGACGACCCCACGACCGATCACAACGGCGAAACACCTCGCTTGGAGCAGGAGCCGCGCGCCGCCCTGCCGGAGAGCGGCAGATCCGGCGGCTGGGCTGTCAACCTCGCCCAGCGGGTGCTGACAGGCGTACCACTGCTGATTGTCGTCCTGCTGCTCATCGCCGTGGCGCCCGCGCGCGTGCTGGCGCTTGTAGCGGCCGCGGCGGGAGTCTACGGCGTCTACGAGTACACGCGGCTCGTCGCCACCGGCGATGGCACGGCGCTGCCCATGGCCCCCATGCTCTTCGCGGGAGTGGCCATCGGTGTGGGCGGCGTCGTTGGCACACCAGTCGCGCTCAATGCCGGTTTGCTGGTGGGCGGAGCGTTCCTGGCCTGGACGCTCTGGTTCGCCCGGTCGGCGCCCGGCGGCGATGCCTTGCGCACCATGGGCGTGGCGCTGGCCGGCTTGCTGCTGGTGCCTTGGCTGCTCAATCATGTCGGGCTGCTGGTACAGCAGCCGGGTGGACGCGGATTCGCGGCCTTCCTAATCGTCGTACTGACGCTGAACGACACCCTGGCTTACCTGGTAGGCACCTTCTTCGGCAACTGGCCTCTGATTCCCCGGGTCAGCCCCAACAAGACGGTGGAAGGCGCCATCGGGGGCGTGCTGGGCGGTGCCCTGGCGGGCGTGCTGGCACGCTTCTGGATGGGCGGCGAGCCCGTGCCGATGTCCCTGCTGGGACTGATCCTGCTGGGTGCCGGGCTGGCGATTGCCGGGCAGGCGGGCGATCTGCTTGAATCCAAGATCAAGCGCCTCACGAATGCGGACGATTCGGGGCACTTCCTGCCCGGTCACGGCGGGCTGCTGGATCGCGTGGACGCCTACCTGTTGGCGGCGCCGCTGTCGTTCTACCTCTTGCGCTACCTGGGCGGCTAAAGCCGTCGCGCGCTGTCCCGGCCATCCCCAACCCCCGCCTTCATGACCCCCAAGACGCTCACCGTGCTCGGCTCCACCGGTTCCATCGGGTGCAATACCCTGGACGTGGTGGGTCGCTTTCCGGATCGCTACCGCGTGCACGCCCTGGCCGCGCACTCCAACGACGCGCTGCTGGCCGAGCAGATCGAGCGCTTCCAGCCCCGCGTGGCCGTGCTGTATGATCCCGAAGCGGCTCAGCGCCTGCGCGAGCGGGGCGTGGCGAGCCGCACCACCGTGCTGTCGGGCATGGAAGGGCTGCTGGAGGCAGCCGCCGCACCGGAAGTGCAACACGTGGTGGCCGGCATCGTGGGCGCCGTGGGGCTGCGACCTGCCTATGCCGCCGTGGATGCGGGCAAGGAGCTCTCGGTCGCCAACAAGGAGGTGATGGTGCTGGCTGGCGAGCTGATGACAGCCCGCGCCCGGGAGACCGGCAGCGCCCTGCTGCCCATGGATAGCGAGCACAACGCCGTCTTCCAATGCATCAACGGCAGCGCCCACGAGCAGGTGCGACGCATCGTGCTGACGGCCTCCGGCGGGCCGTTCCGCGATCTGGCACCCGAGGCGTTCCACAGCATCAGCAAGGCGCAGGCCCTGGCCCACCCCAACTGGCGCATGGGGCCCAAGATCACCATCGATTCCGCCACCATGATGAACAAGGGGCTGGAAGTGATCGAGGCGCGCTGGCTGTTCGACCTGCTGCCCGAGCAGATTGACGTGCTGATCCATCGCCAAAGCATCGTGCACGCTTTGGTGGAGTTTGTGGACGGGTCGGTGATCGCGCAGATGGGCCTGCCCGACATGCGCACGCCCATCGCTTGCTGTCTGGCTCACCCGCAGCGCCTGCCGCTGGAGCTGCCGCGCCTGGATCTGGCCAAGGTGGGCCGGCTGGACTTCGCCGAGGTCTCCGAGGGACGCTACCCCTGCTTCTTCCTGGCCCTGGAGGCCCTGCGCCAGGGTGGCGGGATGCCTGCCGCGCTGAACGGCGCCAACGAGGAAGTGGTGCAGGCGTACCTGAACGACGCGTTCCCATTCACGCAAATTGCAGCTATTCTAGAGGGCGTGATGAACCGCCTCACCGCCCGACGCGAAAGCGTGGACGCCCCAACATTCCTGCGCCGCATCGCGACGGTCGAAGACGCCGTTGCCGCTGACGCCTATGGCCGTCAGCTCGCCGCGGCGGAACTCGCGCAAACCAGGACGCCATCGTGTTGACCACCGTCGTCTCGTTCATTCTGGTGCTGGGCTTCCTCGTGTTCGTACACGAGCTTGGCCACTATCTGGCTGCCCGCCATGTGGGTGTGCGAGTGGAGCGCTTCTCCATCGGCTTCCCGCCCAAGGCCTTTGGCAAGACCATCGGTGAGACCGAGTACGTGCTGTCCTGGATTCCGCTGGGCGGCTACGTGAAGCTCTACGGACAGAACATCGACGACGAGGACCCCAACGACCCCCGCAACTACGCAGCCAAGTCCAAGCTGCAGCGCCTGTACATCCTGGCGGCCGGCCCGGCCATGAACCTCATCGCCGCCGTGCTGCTGATGGCGGTGGTGTACATGCTGGGCGTGCAAACGCCGGACTACCGCCTCACACCGCCGTTCCTGGCGGGCGTGGAACAGGGATCCCCGGCAGCCGAGAGCGGATTCCAGCCCGGCGACCGCATCATTGCGCTGGAAGGTGCGCCGATCCACTCGTGGAAGGAACTCTTCGACACAATCGAGCAGCAGGCGATCCGCCACGACCGGCTCCAGTTTCAGGTGGAGCGGAGTGGGCACGAGCAGACCCTGCTGGTCGATCCCACCGCATTTATGAACGGTGGAGACTTTGGCTGGGAGCCGGTGATTCCGCCCGTGGTGGGCTCGTTCGGCGAGGATTCTCCGGCCCAGGCCGCGGGGATGCAGGTGGGTGACCGCATCGTGGCCGTCAACGGCAAGTCCATCATCACCTGGGGCGAGGTGCCGGGGGCCATCCAGGCCACACAGGGCCGACCGGTAGAGATCACCGTGGAGCGCCAGGGCGGTGAGCATACCTATACCGTCACACCGCGCTTCGATGCCGGTCACGACCGTTGGCTGATCCACATTGCCCTGGGCATGCACACCGTGCGGCATAACCCCGTCGAGGCCCTCGTGCTGGGCACCAAGCGCCTGACGGGGCTGACGGAGAGCACGCTGGTGTTCCTGGGGCGCTTGCTGACGGGGCAGGGCTCGCTGAATTCCCTGGGCGGACCGGTCAAGATCGGCGTGGTGATCGGCCAGGCGGCCCGCACCGGCGCGGTGGATCTCATCTTCCTGATGTCCTTCATCAGTCTGCAACTGGGTATCTTCAACCTGCTGCCCATCCCGGCCCTGGATGGCGGGCACATGTTCATGATCGGCCTCGAGACGGTCAATCGCGCCCCCCTCAGCGCCCGCCTGCGCGAGCGCACGCAGATGATCGGCCTGTCGCTGCTGCTCCTGCTCATCCTCTTCGTCACGTACAACGACGTCCTGCACATGGTGACCGGCGGCCGCGCCGGCTGATGCCCGGCCCCCGCCGTCACACGGCGCATCGATGAAGGAACGCCTGGACAAGCTGCTGGTGCAACGCGGCCTGGCTCCCACGCGGGAGAAGGCCCAGGCCTATATCCTCGCCGGACAGGTGCGCGTGAACGATGCTCCGGCGGATAAGGCCGGTGCCCGCGTGGAGGAAGATGCGAACGTCGCGGTAACCGGCAAGGATCATCCCTACGTGAGCCGCGGCGGTCTGAAGCTGGAGGCGGCCCTGCGGGCCTTCTCGCTGGACCCCGCCGGACTGGTGTGCATGGACATCGGCGCCTCCACGGGGGGCTTCACCCACTGCCTGCTGCTGCAAGGCGCGGCGCGCGTGTACGCCGTAGATGTGGGCTACGGCCAGTTGGCCTGGGAGGTTCGCAACCACCCCGCCGTGCGCGTGCTGGAACGGACCAACATCCGCCACCTGGCCACGGACGCCGTGCCCGAGGCCATGCAACTCATCGTGGTGGACGTCTCCTTCATCGCGCTAACCACGGTGCTGCGGGATGCCGTGCGCTTCCTGGCACCCGGCGGCGCCATCGTGGGACTGGTCAAGCCACAGTTCGAGGCCGGCCGCGAACACGTGCGGCGCGGAGGCCGGGTGACCGATGAGGCCGTGCACGCCGAGGTGCTGGCCCACGTGCGCAAGGCGGGCGCCAGCCTGGGCCTGGAAGCCGTGGGACAGATCCCCTCGCCGATCCTGGGCAAGAAGAGCGGCAATCGCGAGTACCTTGTGCTCTGGCGCGATACGCGACCCGCCCCCTCGGCCGATATCGAGGCCCGGGGTGAAGCCTCCACCGCCAAGCCGGCCTGACCGACCACCCCACTCCGATGACCCGCACACCCCCGCTGCCGGATTACAAGGCCTTTTCAATTCACCATCCGGCCTCCCTCAAGCCATTGCGCCAGGGGGCCGTGTATGTGGTTGTGCGCGGGCTGGTGTTTCTGGCCGGACGCCTGTCCCTCCGAGCCCTGCAACGGCTGGGGCGCGTGCTGGGCCGCCTTGTGTACCGCTTTTCGGCACGCTACCGGCGCTTGGCTCACCTGCAACTGGCCATGGCCCTGCCGGAGTTGAGCGAGGCGGAACGCACCCGCATCGCCCGCCAGTGCATGGAACACCAGGGCATGACGCTGCTGGAAACCATCGCCCTGCCGCGCCTGCGCCGCAGGCCCACGCCCTGGCTGCGCCTGGAGAACGAGGAGTTGCTCGTCGCCGCGCACGCCCGCGGCCGCGGCGTGGTGCTGGTGACGGCCCACGCGGCCAACTGGGAGCTGCTTCCCATCGCTCTGGAGCGCCTGCGCATCCGCGCCATGGCCGTGGCCAGCACGCTCACCAACCCCCGCCTCAACCGACTCATCGGCGAGATCCGCCGCTTCGAGTACATGGATGTGGCCGAGCGCGGCTCGGAAACCTCGCCCCGGCAACTGCTGGGCTGTCTCAAGCGTGGGGATGCGCTGGTGCTGGTCAACGACGTGGACATCGAGGCGCAGGGCGTGTTCGTGGACTTTTTCGGTATCCCCGCCAACACGCCGCGGGCTCCGGCCAGCCTGGCGCTGAAGCTGGATACGCCCCTGCTGACGTACTTCGACACGCGCCTGCCGGACGGCTCGCACGTGCTGCGCTTCCAGGAGGTGCCGATCACCGAGGCCATCCGCACAGCGGCCGACCCGGTGCGATCGCTCACCCAAGCCGTCAGCGACCAAGTGGAGGCCCACATCCGCGCCCATCCGGAGCAGTGGATGTGGAACCACCGCCGCTGGAAGCGCCGCCCGCCGGACGAAGCCGGCGGAGTCCCGGGCCCAGGCGCCGCGAAGACCGGCTAGAACGTGCGCTGGATGCGCTGCTGCACCTGCTCGGCGAAGGCGGCCACCGCGTCGTTCAGGCCCTCGTCGCGGATGGCAGGCGTCTCCTGCACGTCCGGCGCATAGAGTCGCGTGACGGACGCCGTGAGCGCCTCGCCGGCGATGTACGTGCGTCCGTTCCGGAGGTCGGTGAGCGTCACCCTGCCCGTCAGCGTATAGACGAAGCTGCGCTCCGTGGTGATGGCAGGGTCGAGCACGCGGTTCAGCGTGAAGCTGCTCAGCTCGATTGAGAGCGCCAGGGCGCTGCGCTCCGGCGGTTGCAGCCGGATGTGCGCTTGCTGCGCCAGGCGCTGCTGCAGGGCAGTGCGCAGGCGCACGTCCAGTTCGCCTGTGTCCGTGAGGTTGGTGATGCGGCGCAGGGTCAGCGTGTGCGCCCCACCGGGCAGATGGGGTACGTCCTGGTGATAGCCACAGGCGCCCAGCAGGGCGGCGAGCAGCACCGCGGTCAGCAGCCACACGGACTGCAGTTGGCGCCGCTTTGCCGGGTCGGGTCGCACGGGGATTGCAGCGCAGCGGCGCGCCATGTCAAGCATGGTCGGGTCTCATCTCGAAGCCGGAGCGCTGTGCGGCGGGGAACGCAAGGAACTGCAATGTCGCCATGAGCCAACCCTACCGGGTGATCCTGTTCGATTGCTTTAACACACTTTACCTCCAGGACCCATCGCACCTGCCGCAGGTGGAGCTGGACGGCAAGCGCGTAACTTCCACGGCAGGGCTGCTGCTGGAGCGGTTGCGCGCGTTGGATCCCGGCCTGCAGGCGGAAGCCGTGCACCACGCCCACCGCGCCGCCTGGAAATGGGCGGAGGCCCAGCGCGGCCCGGAACTGCGCGAGGTGCCTGCACCGCGGCGCTTCCGGCGGGCCTTCGAGGAGCTGGGGCTGGGCGATGCGGACGAGGCGCTGGTGCTGGAGGCGCTGGACGTGCACATGCGGGCGCTGACAGGTAGCTTCCAGTTCCCCCCTGAGCACCGCGCGGTGCTGGAGGGTCTGCGCGGCCGCTATCGCTTGGCGTTGCTGTCCAACTTTGACCACGGGCCCGCCCTGCGGCGCCTGTTGGCCGAGACGGGCATCGCCGACTGGCTCGATCCGCTGTTGATCTCCGATGGCCTGGGCTGGCGCAAGCCGGGCCGGGCCGCCTTCACCGCTGCGCTGGAACAGATCGGGGCGACGGCTGAGGCCGTGTTGTTCGTGGGCGATTCGCTGGAGGACGACGTGCTGGGCAGCCAAGGGGCGGGCCTGGACGTTGCGTGGCTCAATCCCCACGCCACACCCTGCCCCGCGGAGTGCCGCCCCACGTACGAGTTGCGGAGCCTCGTAGAGCTGCCGGCGCTGCTGGGGCACTAGACGCGCTTTGCCCCCCGCGGATGGCGGGCTCGTGCACGAGCCTTGTTCAAGGTTGGGCCGGGGACTAAGATCGAACCAATGCCCCACACGCCGTTCCGCCACACCGTCCAACGCCCACTGAGGGAGCCGCCCGCACCATGACGATGGTCGTGCACGACAAGCAGCGCCTCTACTATCGCTTCGAGGGCGAGAAGGGCGCCTATCTGCTCCTGCACCACGGCCTGTTCGGGTCGCACCAGGATTGGTTCGACGCCGGCTACGTGGACGCGCTGCGCAACGAGTTTCGACTGATCGTGATGGATGCCCGTGGGCATGGCCGCAGCGATCACCCGCTGGAGCCCGACGCCTATCGCTTGCAGGCCATGGCGGATGACGTGGTGGCCATCATGGACGAGTTGGATATCCGCAACCTGCACTTCTGCGGCTATTCGCTCGGCGCGCTGGTGGGCTTCGAGCTACTGATGCGCCACCCGGAGCGCGTGCGCATCGTGATGCTGGCGGGCGAGTCGCCGTTCGTCTCCGAGACCATGCAGGCGGAATGGCACAGCCTGGCCGACGCCATCCGCGCCGACGGCCTGGCCCCCGTACGCGAGCGCCTTGGCGCCGAACAGCGGATCGCTACCACGCAGGCGGAGTTGGAGCAGGAGGGCGAACAAGCCGCGGCATTGGCGCTGCTGGAAAGCCTGGCCTCCGAGCCAATGCGGCCGGACGAGGGGCGCATTAGCGTGGATTCGCCGGTGGCCCTATTCACCGGGGAGGATGACCCGGCCCTGGACCGCATGCGCGACGCGCGACGCCGCATCCATCGGGCACGCTTTGTCTCTTTCCCGGGCCGTACGCACGCCGGACTGTTCCGGGAGCGTGAGCCGCTTATCGCCGAAATGCTGCGTCTGCTGCGGCCGGGCCGGCGCACCGGAGAGAGCGAGGGCAACGAGCCCACCCGCGAGGAACGCTCCAGCCACGGTGGTCGGGGACGCGGCCGCGGTTCTCGTGGCCGAGAGGAGCCCCCACGGGCCCGGGCGCCACTCACCCCACCGCCACCGGTCGAAGTGCCCGGCGAGACCCTCACGCGGGCAGAATCGGCTGCGGCCCCGCCGCCACCGGAGCAGTCTCACCCTGCGCCCTCGGCTGCAGCCGAGGCGGCGCATCGCCCAGCCGAACTGGTTGGGGGCGCCGAGCCGGGTGTCACCGTGACTGTGGAGCCGGCAGACCATGCTCCTTCACAGGAGGCCCCGGACGATCTGGGCGTACGGGCACGGCAGGAGGAGCAAACGCCCCCCGAGCCGGAGTCCCCGGAGGCGGCGGACTGGTCGGATCCGGCCGCACTGGCGCCGGACACACCGAAGCACACCGCCAGGACGCCGGGCTCGGTTGAGCCCGATGACGCTACCGACGATATGACCGATGAGGACGATGGGGAGGATTGGCCGGAGCTGGACGAGGACCCGTCCGAGCGCGACTGACGGGCCGTCCGCCCCTTGCGGCGGCGAAGCGGGTGTAGCTAGACGGTGCCCAGGTGCTTCACCCGGTCTTCGGGCGGGATGATGTCCGTAATCTTGCAGCCAAACTTCTCGTTGACCACCACCACTTCGCCCTTGGCAATCAACTTGCCGTTGATGAGCAGGTCCAGCTCATCCCCCACCAACCGGTGCAGCTCAATCACGGAGCCCTGACCCAGCGTCAGCAGGTCGCTGATGAGCATCTTGGAGCGGCCTACCTCGAAGGTCACGTGCAGCTTGATATCCAGCAGGAATTCCAGGTTGACCACCTGGTCGCCACTGAGGCCCGCCGTCGGCAGCGGCGGTGGCTGAGGGGCCGGTGCGGGGGCCGCGGCCGCTCGCGCGGGTGCCGCCGGCTCGGAGGACGCTTCCGGCTCGCCACCCCCGAGGATGTCCTCGCCGGCGTCGGCCTCGCCTTCCTCACCCTCGCCCGAGCTGTCCAGCATCGCCTGCAGGTCGTCGTCCAACTCGACAGACTCACCCCCGCCCTCCTCGGCCGCGGCGGCAGGTGCATCCTCACCGGCTGAGATATCGCCCAGGTCCAGATTGTCCAGGTCGCCCGCCAGACCCTCGAGATCCTTGTCGAAGTCCTCGGTCATGGTCGCCCTTGCAGTGTCGTCCGGCCTTGTGCTGTGCGGTTGCCGGTCATTGTAGTGGATTCCGCTTCCAATGCACAGTCCCGCTGGATGGGATCCTGTGCGCAGCCCTCCTGCAGCCTCCATGCAAGTTGGGCGCCCAGGGAGAGACAGGCCACCCGCTCGGCTGCGGGCTGGGCGGAACTCGGGCGCGTGGCGACCTCGTTGTTAGTTGAACGAGGGTGCGTCGTCGCTGCGCAGGGAGAGCTTGGCGAACTTTGTGAATTGGGCGACGAAGGCCAGCCGGATCGGCCGCGAGGTGATGGGGCCGTTGCGGTGCTTGGCGATGTGGATTTCCGCGATACCCTGGTCTTCGGTTTCCGGGTTGTAGACCTCGTCCCGATAGATGAACATCACCAAGTCGGCATCCTGCTCGATGGAGCCGGACTCCCGCAGGTCGGAGAGGCGCGGGCGCTTGTCGGGCCTCTGTTCCAGGGAGCGGTTGAGCTGGGCGCAGGCCAGCACGGGCACGTTAAGCTCCTTGGCCACGGCCTTCAACCCGCGCGAGATCTCGGCGATCTCTTGCTCACGGTTGTCCGTGCGGTGGTTGGCGCGCATGAGCTGCAGGTAGTCCACGACGATCATTCCCAGGCCGTGTTCCGCCTGGATACGCCGGGCGATGGCCTTGATGCCCAGCGGCGTCACCTCCGGCGTCTCGTCCACGAACACCGGCGCTTCGGAGAGCGTGCCCGCCGCGGCCGCAAGCTTGTCCCACTCGAACTCATCCAGGTTCCCCACGCGCAGCTTCTGGCTGTCCACGCCCGCCTCGGAGCACAGCAGCCGCTGGGCCATCTGCTCCTTGGACATCTCAAGGGTGAAGATGAGCGCGGGCACTTGCCGGTGCGCGGCCGCATGGCGCGCCATATTCAGTGCAAAGGACGTCTTGCCCATGGAGGGCCGCGCCGCCAGGATGATCAGGTCACCCGGCTGCAGACCGCTCGTGTAGTCGTCCAGATCCTCGAAGCCAGTGGCGACCCCGGTGACGCCCTCCACGCGATCCTGCGCCGCTTCGAGCATCTCGAAGTTGCGCATGAGCAACTCCTTGAGGTGGCTGAAGCTGTGGCGGGTGGCATTGGTGGCCAGATTGAGGAAGACGTGCTCCGCCTCCTGGATCAGGCCCTGCACGTTCTCGCTGGAGCCCCGCCCGCGGCTGGCGATCTCCGTGGCCGCGTCGATGAGCTGGCGCAACTGGTACTTCTCGCGCACGATCTCCGCGTACACCAGCACGTTGGCCGTGACGGGCGTGAGGTCCACCAGTTCCGCGATGTAGACCAAGCCCCCCACCTGCTCCAGCTTGTTGCGGGACTTCAGATAGTTGCCCAGCGTGATTTCGTCGATGGGATCCTGCTGTTCGGTCAGGCCGTGCATGGCCTTGAACAGTTCCCGGTGTGCCGGGGAGAAGAAGAACTCGGGCTGGAGAATCTCCGAAGCCTGGTAGAAGGCCTCGTTGTTGTGGATGATGGCACCGAGCACCCCTTGCTCGGCCTCCTTGTCGTGGGGCAGCATGCCTTGCGAAGGCACACTTTCCTTGGCGACCACCGCTCCCTCCCTGGATGGGCCCGCGCCAGCGATCCATGCCGGCGGAAAATTCAGGTTCGAGACTCTTTATAGCCAGCTGCCGCGGGGCGGTCAACGGCGCGCGGCAGAGCCGCCGCGGGCGCGCTTCAGTCTCGGAGCTGGGTGCGGAACGGCGCGCGGATGCCCGTGCGCCGGGGCTTGACGGATGGCAATGCGGGAATGCTCCGGGCCGTGCAACAGCGAGCCGGCCCGGGTCGGGGCGCTCAGGCTTCGGCAGGTTTCTCGCCGGCCGGCTCGCCTTCTGGGGCCGGCGCGGACACATCGCCCGAGGCTTCGCCCGCCACCGCGGCGGCTTCGCCTTCCGGGGCGGTCTCGGCACCTGCGCCTTCCTCGGTCGTCTCGGCCTGGACGATCTCCGATGACTCCACGCGGAAGTCCACGTCCACCTTGACGTCCGTGTGCAGCCGCACCGTGGCGCCAAAGGTGCCCAGGGTCTTGACGGGGGTCTTCAGGATGATGGCCTTGCGGTCCAACTCCAGGCCCTGTTCGGCGAAGGCCGCCTGCAGGTCGCGGTTGGTGATGGAGCCGAAGAGCCGGCCGCCGGTGCCCGAGCGGGCCCGCACAACGATCTCCATGGCGGAAACCTTATCCGCCTCGCCCGTCGCCTCAGCGATGGCCTCGGCACGCTGCTTTTCCAGATACGCGCGGCGATGCTGGATAGCCTTGGCGTTCTCACCGCTGGCCGGCATAGCCATGCCGCGCGGCAGTAGAAAGTTACGGGCGTAGCCGTCTTTCACGGCCACCTCATCGCCCAGCGAGCCCAGATTGGGCACGTTCTGCGTCAGAATGATCCTCATGGGTTGCTCTGGCATGGCGGGGTCGGTGCCGCCGCTAATCCTGGTTCACGAAGCCTTCGGAGAACGACAGCAGCCCGATGTTGCGCGCGCGCTTGATCGCTTGCCGCAAGGCCCGTTGCGTGGCGGCGGTATTGCCCGTGATGCGGCGCGGCAGAATGCGCCCGCGCTCGGTGATGTATCCCCGCAGCAACTCCACATCCTTGTACGGGATTTCCGTCAGCTTGTTCAGCGCGGAGGTCTTGCGGCGGGGGATGATGATGCGATTTCCCAGGCCCCGCCGCCTGTTCGATGTGCTTCTCCCTCTGGCCATGGCTGTTCCGTCTTACTCGGTAAGGGTTTGGGCGATGCTGCCCTCGGTCTTGAGCTTCTCGAACGCCTCGAATTCCTTGCTCACATCCTCCACGGCGACGCTCAGCCATTTGATGACGGCATCGTCGATGCGGAAGCTGGTCTCCATCGCCTTCAAGGCCTGTGGCGTCTTGTCCAGGTATAGCAGATGGTAGATGCCGTATTGGCGCTTCTCCACCTCGTAGGCCAGCTTGCGGCGGCCCCAGACGGCATGATGCAGCACCTGCCCGCCGTTGGTGCCGACGAGGGATTTGTACTTCTCGATCAGCTCGTTCTGCGCCTCATCGGAGGTCTCGGGATCGAGTACCAGCACGGATTCGTAACCCTGCATCGCTTTCGGTCGTCCTTATCAGTCGTCAAGGGCCTGCTGCCGGAGGACGGCTCGTCCGCCCGCGGCGCACCGCCCGAACCGCGGGCGGCTATCTTCTACGGTGAGCTCCAATTCTCGAACCGGCCCGTCTCCACGTACGCCAGCACCAACCGGGCCGCCTCTTCCACCGCGGCGTTCAATGTCTCGTCACTGCTGCCGCCTCCCAACACGTACGAGACGACATTTGCCTTTTCCGGCGGCCGCCCGATGCCAATGCGCATGCGCTTGAAGGCTCGGCTGCCCACCTGCTGGATGATCGAACGCAGCCCACGGTGGCCGCCGTCTGATCCCTCAGCGCGCATGCGGATCTTGCCCGGCTGCAGATCCAGATCGTCCACGATCACCAAGCATTCCGGCAGCGGAACGCGATAGTAGTGCAGTAACGCCTGCACCGCCTCGCCGCTGTGGTTCATGTACGTCTGCGGCTTGGCCAACAGCCAAGCCCGCCCATCGCGGCTGCCTCGCGTCACCAGCGCATTGTGCTGGCGCTTCCATGCCGGGGCCTGCAGCATCTCCGCCAGCCGATCCACCACCAGGAATCCCAGGTTGTGGCGCGAGCGCTCGTATTCCTTGCCCGGGTTGCCCAGCCCAACAATGAGAACCATGCGGGCCGACGCGGCCTATTCCTTGTCCTCGCCCTCCGCCTTCGGCGCGGCAGCACCCTCGGCAGAGGCAGCGCCCTCCACCGGCACGGCACCCGGCTCGACCGCGGCGGCGGCCTCTTCCTCAACGCGCGGGGCCACGACGACGAACAGCGTATCTTCCAGCGCGCTGAGCACCTTCACGCCCTCGGGAAAGGGCAGGTCGCTCACGTGCAGACTGTCACCGATCTGCAGCCCGCTCACGTCCAGGGTCAGGAACTCCGGGATGATCGTGGGCAAACACTCGATGTGCACCTCATAAGTGACCTGCTGGAGAATGCCGCCCTCCTTCTCGCCCACCGGCTTGCCTTGTGCGTGCACCTCCACGGAGACGTGCACGGTCTTCGTGACGTCCACCTCGTGAAAGTCGATGTGCAGCAATTTGGCACCCACCGCAGTCGTCTGCACGGACTTCAGCAGCACGTGGCGTTGCTGCTCCGAGCCGCCGCTGCCGCTGAGCTGCAGGGAGATCAGGCGCTCGCTGCCGTGCAGCGCGTGCACCAGCAAGTCGGCCTCGTGCGCGTCGCACTGGATCGGCACCGGTTCTCCGACGCCGTAAACGATAGCGGGAAGCTGGCCTGCCTGGCGCAGCTTGCGCGCCACGCCCTTGCCCGTGCCCTGCCGCACGCTGGCCGTCAGGGTCATCTCCGTCATGCGTTCCCACCTCCATGCTGCGCTTCGAGCCGACACCGGGTTTTCCCGGCGGCAGCGGGTTTCGTTGCCGGATCGCTTTGGCAGGTGCCGCTGCGACGTAAACTATTTTCATACGACGAATCGCCGGCGGGGTCAAGGAGCGATTGCGGCATCGCTTCGGGCCAGGGCGTACAACCAGCGCCACGCATCGGCGCCGCGGGCGTCCGCACGCCCGTTGCGCTCGGTTGGCAAATGATGCAGAATGGCGCCGCTGCGATGCCCAGGCATTGCCGGCATTCGGTCGGGACAGGGAGGCCCGCAGGTAATCGCACGCCCGCGTTTTCCCGTACCTACATATGACTTCGAGTTCGCTCCGTCATTCGCTCTGGATATGCAAACGCGGAACGGGGGATGACCCAACCTACTAAAGACTCTTCCGCCATTCATCCTACCGCCGTGGTGGACCCGAACGCGCGTCTGGGCAAGGGCGTGAGCATCGGCCCTTACTGCGTGATCGAGGCGGACGTGCAGATCGGCGACGGCACCGAGGTGATGAACCACGTCACCATTCACGGGCCCACGGTGATCGGCCAACGAAACCGCATCTACCCCTATGCCTTCCTCGGCCAGGACCCGCAGGACAAGAAGTTCAAGCGCGGCGAGGCCTCGTCCCTGGAGATTGGGGACGACAACGTAATCCGCGAATATGCCACGATCAATCGTGGCACCCAGGGCGGTGGCGGGGTGACACGGGTAGGTGCCCGCAACCTGATCATGGCCTATTGCCACATCGCGCACGACTGCCAGGTGGGAGACGACACCGTATTTGCCAACTGCGCCACCCTGGGCGGACATGTGCATATCGGCAACAAGGCCTACCTGGGCGGGTTCACGGCGGTGCACCAGTTTTGCTCAGTGGGCGAGATGACCATGACGGGCGGCCAGACCATGATCGCCCAGGATGTACCGCCCTACGTGATCGCCGCGGGCAACCGCGCCCGCCTGTTCGGCGTGAACCGCATCGGACTGGAGCGCAACGGCCTGCCGCCGGAGGAAATCGAGGCCGTTCAACGGGCCTACAAGCTGTACTTCCGCGGCAAGATGAGCAGCGAGGAGGCCCTCGCCGCCATCGAGGCCAGGTTCTCCGCTTCCGAGCACGTCAAGCACTTCGTCGATTTCATCCGGCATTCCAAGCGCGGCATCTGCCGCTGACGCCATGGCCGCAGCGCCCCGCCCGCCGCTGCCCGTGCCGGGATTTTCCTGGCTGGGCAAGAACATCGGCATCAAGGACGACACACCGGACTTTGCCGTGGCCTTCTCGCGCGTGCCGTGCAGCGCGGCGGGCGTGTTCACGCGCAACAACTTCCCCGGCGCACCGGTCATCGTGGGCCGCGAGCACCTGCGGGGAAGCCACCTGCAAGCCATCGTCGTCAACTCCAAGAATGCCAACGTGGCCACGGGTCCCGACGGCATCGAGGATGCCCGCCGCATGTGCCGGGCCATCGGCGCCGCGCTGGGAATCGAGCCGCGACTGGTGCTGCCGAGTTCCACGGGCGTGATCGGACGGCCGCTGCCTATTGCACGCATCGAGGCCGCCTGCCGGGAAGCGCGCGACGAATTGCAGGAAGCTCCCGAGGCCCTGGAGCGCTTCGCCCGGGCCATCATGACCACGGACACGCGGCCCAAGTGGACCTCGCGGCGCATCGGGCCGGCCACGCTGAGCGCCGTGGCCAAGGGCTCGGGCATGATCGAGCCCAACATGGCGACCATGCTTTCGTATTTCTTCACCGACGCCGCGCTGGAGCCGGCCGCGCTGCAAGACGTGCTGAACCGGGCCGTAAACCGTTCGTTCAACCGCGTCTCAGTGGATACGGACACCTCCACCAGTGACACCGTGGTGGTGATGGCCAACGGGCAGGCTGGGCCCGTGGAGCCTGCCGCCTTCGAAGAGGCCTTCACCGACGCGGCGATCGAACTGGCGCAGGCCATTGCCCGCGACGGCGAAGGTGCTACCCGGCTGGTGGAGATCACGTGCTGCGAGGCGCCCAGTCAAGCCGCGGCACTGGCCATCGCCAAGGCCGTCGTCAATTCGCCGCTGGTCAAGACGGCCATCCACGGCGCCGATCCCAACTGGGGCCGCTTCGTCATGGCCGTGGGCAAGGTGTTCGAGCATCCCGTACCGCTGGAAGCGCTGCGCATCGAATTCGCCACACCCGGCGGGCCGCTCACCATTGCGGCCGAGCGCCTGGACGAAGCCGCGCTGCAGCGGATCTCGGACTATCTGCGGGGCGAGACCGTGCAGATCCGCATCCGTCTGGGCCAGGGCCAGCACGCCGAAACCGTGTGGGGCTGCGACCTCAGCGAGGGCTACGTGCACATCAACGCCGACTACACCACCTGACGGCGCCTGCCGCCATTTCCGCCGCCATTTCAGTTGTGTTGCGCCAGGAAACCGGGTACAAGTGGGGCTTAATGTCCATGCTTGAGGGGAATGGCACGCCGACGATGACGAATCACAAGATCAAGCTGTATTTCGACTACAACAGCCCCTACTCCTACATCGCTTCGCTGCAGGTGGAAGCGTTGTGCGAGCGGGTGGGCGCGGAACTGGAATGGTCGCCCGTGGTGCTCGGCGGAATCTTTCAGAGCAACGCGATCGAGCCCGCGCACACCAAGGACAACCGGCGCCGCTACCTGTTCGAGGACCTGCACGATCTGGCTGCCTACTACGGCATCCCGTACAAGGAGCGCACGACGTTCCTCTTTAAGCCGATCCTCGCCCTGCGGGTCACGCTGGCCGTGCCGCAGGGGGCCGAGCGGGCCAAGGCCGTGCATGCGCTGTATCGCGGTGCGTTCGCGGAAGATCTGGACCTGGGCGAACCGGAGGTCGTGGCACGCCTGCTGAACGAGGCTGGGTTCGATGGCGCGGCACTCGTGGAACGAACGCAGGACCCGGAGATCAAGAACGAGTTGAAGGCCATCACGGACGAGGCTATCGCCAAAGGCGTATTCGGGGCCCCCACCTTCTGGGTGGATGATCACAAGATGTTCTGGGGCCACGATCGCATGCCGCTCATGGAGCATTACCTGAAGAAGTCGGCCTAGCACCTCGATGCCCCGGAACAACTCCTGCATGCTCCAACGCCGGCAGGCCGCCCGCTCTCGGGGCCCGTCACGGCACAACTCGGCAGGCGCAGGGGATCGCGGACGGCAGGGATTTTAGCCCCGCTCGGCCCTATAATTCCCAAGAGGAACCCGGAACAGGGATGAATATCTTCAAGAAGGTCAAGGACTTGTTTACCAGCGACATGGCGATCGATCTGGGGACGGCCAACACGCTGGTCTACGTGCGGGGTCAGGGCATCGTGATCCGCGAGCCGTCAGTCGTCGCGGTCAAGCGGGACAACAAGGGCGGCCACAAGGTGCTCGCTGTGGGTCGCGAGGCCAAGATCATGCTGGGCCGCACACCCGGAAGCATCTACGCCATCCGGCCCATGAAGGACGGCGTGATCGCGGACTTCGAAATCGCCGAAGAGATGCTGCGCCACTTCATTCGCCAGGTGCAGCGCCAGAACTCCTTTATCCGCTTCAAGCCGCGCATTATCATCGGCGTGCCCTCCGGCATCACCCAGGTCGAGAAGCGGGCCGTGCGCGAATCGGCGGAATCTGCCGGAGCCAAGGAGGTGTACCTGATCGTGGAGCCCATGGCCGCGGCCATCGGCGCCGGGCTGCCCATCACGGAGCCCAACGGCAACATGATCGTGGACATCGGCGGAGGCACCACCGAGGTGGCCGTGATCTCCCTGGCCGGCATCGTCTACAGCGATTCCGCCCGCATCGGGGGCGACCGCATGGATGAGGCCATCGCCCAGTACATCAAGCGCCAGTACAACATGCTCATCGGCGAGCGCACGTCCGAGGAGATCAAGATGCAGATCGGCTCGGCGTACGCCAACGGGCCGCCCCGCACCCACGAGGTCAAGGGGCGCGACCTGGTCACCGGGATTCCCAAGACCCTTACGCTGAACGACGAGGAGATCCGCGGGGCCCTGGCGGAGGTCTACGATGCCATCGTGCAGACCGTGAAGAACGCCCTGGAGCGCACCCCGCCCGAGCTGGCCGCGGACATCGTGGACAAGGGTATCGTGCTGGCCGGCGGCGGCTCGCTGCTGCGGGGGCTGGACGTGCTGCTGCGCGAACGCACGGGGCTGCCCATCATCCAGGCGGAAGACCCGCTCTCCTGCGTGGCGCTGGGCACGGGCAAGGCCCTCGACCAGATCGACCTGCTGCGCACCATCGCGCTCACCTGAGCACGGCGGCGGCGCGCCCAAGGGGGCTCCAAGCCATCGTCATACCGACCAAAGCCGCCTCCGGGCGGCTTTGGCGTTTCGTGCGCCGGCATGCAGCGGGCGGCGCCCTCACCCGGCCATATGTTCCCAGCCCCGGCCCTCGTGCCCAAAGCGGAAGGCGCCCGGGTGCAGCACTTCAGCCAGGATCTCCACCGACTCCACCAGCCGCGGGCCGGGGCGGTTAAAGTACTGATTACCGTCCAGCAGATACACACGCCCGCTGCGCACGGCACGCAGCGCCGGCCAGCCCGGCAGCGCCCGCAGGGCCTCGGCCTCCGCGCGGGTGCGCCCCAGCCCGAAGCCGCACGGCAGCACCAGTAACACGTCGGGATCCGCGGCGCGCAGGGCCTCCCACGCGATGACAGGCGAGTGCGTCCCCGCCGTGCCCAGCAGGTTATCCCCCCCAGCCAGGGCGATCAGCTCTGGCATCCAGTTCCCGCCGGCCATCAGGGGCTCGATCCACTCGATACTCGCCACGCGGGGGCGCTTATGAAGCGCTTGTTCCTGCGTGGCGATGCCATCCAGACGCCCCCGCAGCCGTTCCACCAACGCTTCGCCGCGATCAGGCGCTCCCAGGGCCGCTGCCACGCGTCGCATGTCTGCCCACACGGCCTCGAGCGAGGTTGGTTCCAGGGCCACGATGCGGGCCTCCGGCGCCAGGCACGTGCGCGCTGCCAGTTCCACCTGGGCCAGGGGTACGGCGCACACGTCGCACTGTGTCTGGGTCACCACCACGTCCGGACGCAGGGCCTGCAATCGCTCCACGTCCAGGTCGTAGATGGCCAGCGCCCGCCGCAGCAGGTCGTGCACGTCGCGGTCAATGGCTCCGCTGAGGCCGCTCACGTCCAGCCGGGGTGACGTGCAGATGGGCAGGGCCTCCACGCCCAGAGGGAAGTCGCACTCGTGCGAACGCCCCACCAGGTCGTCCTCGAAGCCCAGTGCGGCCACGATCTCCGTGGCGCTGGGCAGCAGCGAGACGATACGGGGCATTTACCGCTCCTGGCAGAGGTGCGTGCGGTGACACGCATACCCTAGCCTAGCGACGGCCGGCCTGTCCCGTCCCCGCTGCGGGGCCTCGGTTGGACTTGCCCCGGCGGCTGCAATAGACTCCCCGCACATCCACGACAGGCCCCGCCTCATAGGGCATCCCCCTGGCCGGCGCCCGAGACCGCTCACCCGTCACCCTGGACCCGAGCATGAGCGACTATCCCCGCTTTGCCGAGCTGCCCCGCCCGGACGAGACCGGACTGCCCCTGGCCTGGGGCGTCTGGGGCCCGGAGGACCAATTGGGCACGCTGAACCACATCACGTCCGCCACCGTGCAGGCCGCCGCTGCGCTGGTGCAGCGCGGGCAGCGCTTCGCTCTGGACCTGCCGCTGCACGTGCCGTATGGCCTGTGCAGTCCAGGCGGGCACCGCCGCCGCACTGCGCCCCAGCACACGATCCTGTCCATCGAGGTGACGGGCAAGCTGATCGGACGGGACGATCGCCTGGACTCGTTCTTTCCCCAGGCCGCCAGCCAGTGGGACGGGCTGACGCACATCGGCGATCCTCGCCATGGCTTCTACAACGGAGTGCAGGGGGAGCAGATCACCGGCCAGGACGGCACCCGCAACGGCATCGAGAACATGGCGCGCTTCGGCATTGCCGGGCGCGCCGTGCTGGCCGACCTGCCTCGTTACTTCGCCAAGATCGGGCGCGAGTGGCAGCCCAACACGCAGGACGTGGTGAGCCCCGCCGAGTTGGAGGCCTGCCTGCAGGACGCAGGCGCGCGCGTGCAGCCGGGGGATATCGTGCTGGTGCGAATGGGCTGGCTGGCGGACTTCCTGGCGGCCGGACTGGAGCGGCGCGACGCAATCATGGCCGAGCGCACGTTCTCCGGCCTGTCCGGGGGCGTGGAAATGTGGGAGTGGCTCTGGGAGCGGCGCGTAGCCGCAGTGGCCTCGGACATGCCAACGACGGAGGTCTGGCCCCTCCACGAAGGCAAGCCCAGCCTGCACCTGGCCATCGCCCGGATGGGCCTGACCGTGGGCGAGCTGTTCGACCTGGAGGCGCTGGCCGCGGACTGCGCGCGGGATGGGCACTACGCCAGCTTCTTTACCTCCAGCCCCTTGCACCTGCGGGGCGGCGTAGGCTCACCCCCAAATGCCATGGCCATCCGCTAGTGCGGCAGGACGATGCTGGGCAGACGCAACGCAATGCTGCGTCCCGCCCGGCGGGGGCTCTGACGCCGGCTTTCCAGGAATGCTGCGGGACGAAAAAGAAACCCCAGGTCGGTAGACAGGAAAAAAGGAGGAAAAACCCTGCCTGCGGAGGGCCGACCTGGGGCTTGGGAGCAATACTCGTCAAATAGTTGGAGTCACCTATGTTCAGTTCGGTTCACCACCGATGTCAGAATTGTTCCATCGTACTCCAACCGCCTGAGATGCAATGCTTTTTTGGTCAGGAAGCTTCTTGATCATGCCACCGGCCTCCACGAATCTCCGCATTGCCGCCTGCAATTCAGCTTCCGTGATCTTCTTGGTGCGTGTTTCCTTCATGCTCTCCCTTGCCTTGGCGCGCTTGCCATCGTTTGCCAGCCCATGCTGGAATGGCAGCCACGTTGCCTCGTTCACATTTGTTTGATTTGCCTGTCCCATATCCGGTTCGAGATTTGCCGTGACTGTGATGATGACCGCCCCGGTTCAGGCTTCAGGGCCCGCCCGGCGGCACATCGCGTGCGGCAGCGAGTCCGCCCCGCAGACGCAGCACGGTCGGAACGGGGGCCCTCGGCAGGCTGCAATCCCGACCGGCGCCTAACGAATCGGAGAACGCTGCTCCCCAAACCGGCGCTTGGCGCCAAATGGCCTTGGTCTATCCGCTTCCCTCTCTGAAGAACGATCTGCTGCTGCGGGCCATCAACCGCATGCCCGTGCCGCACGTGCCCGTGTGGATGATGCGCCAGGCCGGCCGGGCCGACCCGGAGTACCGGGCCTACCGCGAACACGCCGGCCTGCCCCTGTTCGACCTGTTCCGCGCCGCCGAGCACGCCATCCCCATCACGCTGCTGCCCCAGCGCTTCGGCGTGGACGCCCTCATCATATTCCAGGACATCCTGACGCCCCTGGAGCCCATGGGTGCCGTGTTCGATTTCGCCCCGGGGCCCCAACTGGCCGAGCCCATCCGCACAGCCGCGCAGGTGGCCGCGCTGCGACACCGTGAGCCAGCGGGTCAGCTTCCCTTCGTCGGCGCCACTATCGAGGGTGTGCTGGCGCGGCTGGATGGCGCGCTGCCGCTGCTGGGCTTCGCCGGGGCGCCCTTCACACTGGCCGCGTTCATGATCGAGGGCCGCAGCCCGGGCCAAGCCATGCCGCACACAATCGCCCTGGCGCGCGAGCATCCACAGGTCTTCGGCGACCTGATCGAGCGCCTCACGGAGATGACCGCGGCCTACCTGAGCTACCAGGGCACCCGCGGCGTGCACGCCGTGCAACTCTTCGAGTCCGTGGGCGACCAGATTCCCCGTGACCTCTACGAGCGCTTTGCCCAGCCCAGCCAGCAGCGCATTTTCGCGGCGCTGCCGCGCGACCTGCCCGCCATCCTGTTCGTGCGGGAGAGCCCCTTCCCCGAACTGATGCTGGAGAGCGGAGCCGCGGTGCTCAGCGTGGGGCGCAGCGTCTCCCTGGGTGGCTTGCTGGCGCGCGGAGCGGGCCGCATCGCCGTCCAGGGGAACGTGGACAACCGCCTCCTGGTGGAGGGCGACGGCGACGCGGTGGAAGCGGCCGTGCGCGCCTGCATCGCGGAAGCAGGCGGACCGGGCCACATTCTGAACCTGAACCACGGGTTACTGCCCGACACGCCCTTCGAGAACGTGCTGCGCTTCGTGCGGGCCGCGCACGAGACTCCCGCGCCCGGCGCGGCCGGGGCGGAGTAGCGACGGCGGCCCCCTCACACCCGGCACCCGCAGGCGGAGCAGAGGCGATGGACTGGGAAACGATCCGGCTGGATGGCGAGGGCGCCGTGCGTGAGCTGGTGCTCAACCGGCCGCGGGTGCGCAATGCGGTGAACACGCAGATGCTGGCCGACCTGAACGCCGCCTGCGCCCATCTGGACACACAGCCGGACTGCCGCGTGGTGATCCTGCGGGGCGAGGGCCCCACCTTCTGCGCCGGGGCCGACCTCAAGGAGAAGCTGACCCACGGCGGCGCCATGCGCGACACGATCATGCGCTCGCGGCTGGGTGGCCGGGCCGTGGATGCGCTGGGCCAGCTCGCGCCCATCACCATCGCGGCCATGCAAGGCCACGCCATCGGCGGCGGCGCCTGCCTGGGGGCCGCCTGCGATTTCCGCATCGGCGCCCGCAGCGCGCAGATCAGCGTGCGCGAGGTGAGCCTGGGCCTAAGCCTCTCCTGGCACTCCATTCCCAACTTCGTGCACTTGGTGGGGCCGTCGCGAGCCAAGGAGATGATCGTGTTCGGGGAGATGCACGATGCCCCCACCCTGGCGGCGTGGGGATTCTTCAACGAAGTGGTGGGCGACGATGACCTCCTCCTCGCGGCACGCCAACTGGCAGAGAAGGTGTTGCGTCAGCCGCCTCTGCCCGTGGAGATGACGAAGGCGTCCATCAATGCACTGGTGCGGGCCCTGGACCGCTCGGTGTTTCACCTGGACGAATACGGGCTCGGCCTGAGCGGCCGCACGCAGGACGCCGCCAAGGCGATGCGCGCCTTCTTTGAAGGCGACGCGCCCGACTGGACGTACGAATAGCGCCACACGCAACAAGTGGCGCCGGAGGCAGCCATGCACGGGACTCCCGCGGCCCCTGTACGCTGGATAGCGGGGGATAGCGCTCCCTCATGGCTTGACAGTGCGCACGATGCTGCTAAGGGATGGAGGCGAAGCAATTCGCAGTTCGCTATAGCATTGGAACCGGCGCGCCACACATACCCACCGAACGCAATGGACGTGGGCACTGGGCGCCAGTCATCCCTCCCTGCCGTCGCGCACAAAGCCGGCCGGCACGGCCCGCCGCTGCGTCCCGCCGGAAGGGAACCCACTTGAAGGAGCCATTGCCATGAAAAAACGGCTCGTACTGCTGATGGCGCTCTGCTTCGTCGCGACGACGAGTTGGGCCCAAGGCGTAAAGGTCGGCATTCTGATGGACTTCTCCGGTCCGTTGGCCTCGCTTTCCCCCTCTATTGAGGCGGGTGCGGAACTGGCTGTGGACCAGGCCAATAAGGCCGGCGGTTTGTTCGGCAAGAAGATCGAAACCGTGCAGCGTGACACACGGGCCAACGAGCAGGTGGCGCTAGATGCCGCCTCCAAGCTGGTCGAGGTGGATCGCGTGCCCGCCATCGTGGGAGCCCTGGCCAGTGGAGCCACCACGGCAGCGAGCAGCGTGACCATCCCCAACCAGGTGGTCATGATCTCCCCGGCGTCCACGTCGCCCGCCCTGACCACCCTGAAGGACAACGACTACTTCTTCCGCACCTGCCCTTCCGATGCCCTGCAGGGCAAAGTCCAGGGCACGCTGGCCCGCAACATGGCCTACAAGACGGCCGGCATCATCTACGTGAACAACCCCTATGGCAAGGGACTGGCCGAGAACTTCAAGGCTGCGTTCGAGAAGGCCGGCGGCAAGGTCACGGAGATGGTGGCCTACGACCAGGAGAAGCCCTCCTACCGCGGTGAGGTGCAAAAGGCGATCGGGGGCAACCCGGACGTGCTGAACGTCATCGCCTATCCGGCGGACGGCAACAAGCAGCTCGTCTCCGCCATCGAGCAGGGCTACAAGGGCGACTTCATCTTTGCCGACGGCATGAAGGCCGATTCCGTGGCCACCGGCCCGGCCGGCGACCAGATCAACGGCACGATGGGCACGGCCCCCGGCAGCCTGGACACGCCGGCTGGCCAGCGCTTCGAGCAGGACTATCGGGACTTCGCCAAGCGCACGGGCAAGAAGGTGGACGTGACGGCGCCCTACCGCAAGGAAGCCTATGACGCCATGAGCACCATCCTGCTGGCCATCCGCGCCGTGGGGCCGCACTTCCTCAAGATGGCGCCCAAAGAGCAAGGCAAGGCCATCCGCGACCACATCCGTCGCGTCACCGGGCCCAAGGGCGTGCAGGTGGGCTACAACAACTTCAAGAAGGCCTTCTCCATGATCGGCAAAGGCCAGCAGGTTAACTACCAGGGCGTGAGCGGCCCGCTCACGTTCGATCGCCATGGCGACATCGAGGAAGCCGCGTTCGACCTCTGGAGCTTCCACAAGGGCAAGGTCGCCACGATCTGGACGGTGCAGTAGCGTCCATCGCGATGCGATAGCACCCGGGCTGCGAATGGAGGCGACAGCCTCCGCCGCAGTAGCGACAAGGGTGAAACGCCCCCGTTCCGCCATGGCTGGCGGGACGGGGGCGTTTGCTTTTCGTGAGATCGGTACGGATTTTTGCGCGGCTGCGGGTCGCCCGGCTGGACGGTTAATCGCGGCTGCGGGGACCCTCCGCGGGTCGCCGGGGCCACAGCCTCCCGGGCGCGCTGCCGCGTCAGTCAGTCTCGGCCGGCTCGGGGGCAGGGAGGACGGGCACACGCCGGCGCCGTTCACCCATCAGCCCCTGGGGCTTGTAGAGCAGCATCACCTCCAGCAGCACAGCCACCAGCAAGATGCGCAGGGCCGCGCTCTGGTAGCCTTGCAGGTTCACGAATCCCGATATGAAATCGCTGCCGGACCAGATCATCCACACCGCGAAGGCACCCACGATGGCACCACGGTTGCTGCCGCTGCCGCCCACGATCAGCATCACCCAGATCAGGAAGGTGCCGAACATCGGCTCGAAGGTGTTGGCGTTGATGAACGTGGCGAAATGGGCATAGAGCGCGCCGGCGGCGCCCATCAGCATCGAACCCACCACCATGGACTGCATCTTGAACCAGAATACGTCCTTGCCGGCGAAGGAGGCCACAACCTCATCCTCCCGAATCGCCTTGAGCACGCGCCCCCAGGGCGACTCCATCAGCCGGTTCAACAGCCAATAGATGGCGACCAGCACCAGCACCACCAACGACAGATAGAACCAGTTGTAACCGTTGGAGATGAGCCGGTTCAGCCAGCCGGAAAAGTCCGGATGGCGACCCAGAAAGGCCTCTACCGCGGGACGGATCGTATCCGCCAGGGGCGCGGGGATCTGCTTGATGCCCCACACGCCATTGCTAAGCCACGCCTCGTTCTGCAGCACCATGCGGATCACCTCCGCGATGCCGATGGTGGCGATGGCCAGGTAGTCCTCCTTGAGCCGCAACACCGGAATGCTGATGATGAACGCCACAATGCCCGAGACCACCATGGCGGCCACCAGACCGACGCCGAAAGGCAGGTTCAGCCCACCTACCACCCGCAGGTCGGTCGCGGCGGGCGGCAGCCCGGAGACGAGGGCCGAGGTATAAGCCCCCACGGCATAAAAGCCGGCGATGCCAATGTTGAAGAGCCCCGTGTAGCCCCATTGCACGTTCAGCCCCAGGCACAGGACAGCAAAGATGCCCGCCTGGATGGAGAAGAACACCAGGTAGTTCACGTAACCGACGAGCATGTCCATGCTAGCGCTCCCCGAACAAGCCCGTCGGCTTGACCAGCAACATGAGAATCATGATCACGAAGGCGACCACCGGCTTGTACTCGGTGGGAATCACCATCGTGGAAAGCTCGCCCGAAACCCCGATGATCACGCCGCCGGCCATGGCGCCATAGGGGCTGCCGATCCCACCCAGGATCACCGCCGCGAAGATGTAGATGAGGATCTCCCAGCCGATGAGCGGCGTGATGAACTTGTTCTCGATGCCGATCATGACGCCCGCCGCCGCGGCCAGCATGGCTCCGATGACCCACGTCCACAGGATCACGCGCTCAGTGTCGATGCCCGTCACGCGGGCCAGTTCCATGTTGTCGGCAGTGGCCCGCATGGCCTTGCCCATGCGCGTGCGCGTGAGGAACAGGTGCAGCGCCAGCACCAACGCCGCCGAGAGCACCAGGATAAAGATCTGGTCCGGCTTGACGCGCACGCCCAGCATCTCGCGCGAGATCTGGATCTTGCGGATGTAGTACTGGGGCTGCGGGCTCCAGATGAACTGGATCACGGCACGCAGGCCGAAGGCCACGCCTACCGAGGAGATGAGCAGGATCGCCGAGCCCATCGTACGTAAGGGGCGGTAGAGGATGCGATCCAGCACCACCGCCACCACGGCCGTGAGCACCATCGCGGCGACTGTGGACACCAGCATCGGCCAGCCGAAGGACAGCGGGCCCAGCGGCGCGCCGTGCCACCCCATCGCCCGCAGCCCGGAGAGCACCATCAGCGCCATGAAGGCGCCGAGGGTCATCATGTCCCCGTGGGCGAAGTTGGCGAACTTGAGGATGCCGTAGGTGAGCGAAAGGCCGATTCCCGAAAGCGCCAGGATGGCGCCGGAGATGAGGCCGAATACGATGAGCTGAAGTGCCTCGTGCACCATCCGCTCAGGCTCCCAGGTAGAGGCTGGCCAGATCCGGGTGGGCCAGCAGCGTGGCGCCCGCGTCTTCCAGCCGAATCTCGCCCATGGCCATCACGTAGCCGCGCTGGGCAATCTTCAGGGCCTGCTTGGCGTTCTGCTCGATGATCAGCACGCCCACGCCAGTCTCGGCGATCTGCCCCACCTTGACGAAAATTTCCTCCACCAGCCGCGGCGCCAGACCTGCCGAGGGCTCATCCAGCAGCAGCAGCTTGGGCTCCAGCATCAGGGCCTTGCCCATCGCCAGCATCTGCCGCTCCCCACCGGAAAGCGTGCCGGCACGCACTCGCCGCCGCTCGTAAAGCACGGGGAAGCGCTCGAACACGGCCTGCAGCGCGGCGCTGTAGTCGTCGCGTCGGATAAAGGCGCCCATCTCCAGGTTTTCCTGGATGGTGAGGGAGGCAAACACATTGTCCGTCTGGGGCACGTAGCTCATGCCCCGCCCCACCAGCTTGTCCGGCCGCAGTCCGGAGATGTCCTCGCCGTCGAGGATCACGTGGCCGCTCGTGGGCCGCAGCAGCCCGAAGACCGTCTTCATGACAGTGGACTTGCCCGCGCCGTTGGGGCCGATGATGACCACCACCTCGCCCGGCTCGACGTGCAGGGAGACCCCATGGAGGATCTCGGTCTCCCCGTAGCCGGAGTGCACCGACTGGGTTTCCAGCAGACTCATTCGCGCTCCTAGCCCGTCAAATAGGCGTCCAGCACCTGTTCGTTGCGCTCGATCTCGGCAAACGTGCCTTTGGCAAGCACCTGACCCTTTGCCATCACGATCACCTGGTCACACAGGTGCGTGATGACGTCCATGTCGTGCTCGATGAGCAGGAAGGTCTTGCCCTGGTCGCGCAGTTCCAGAATGTTGGCGCTCAGCTTCTCCATCAGCTTCGTGTTCACGCCCGCCCCGGGCTCGTCCAGCAGGATCACCTGCGGATCCAGCATCAGCGTGCGCGCCAGTTCCAGCAGCTTCTTCTGGCCGCCAGAGAGATTCTTCGCGAACTCGTCGCGCAGGTGGATCAATTGCACGAACTCCAGCGTGGCCTCAGCCCGCTCCTGCAATTCACGCTCTGCCAGACGCACGCGCGCAGGGGTTAGCAGCGGCCGCCAAAGCCACTCGCCTTGCTGGTGCTGTGGGAACAGCAGCATGTTCTCCAGCACCGTCATTTCCTTCAGTTCGCGGGGAATCTGGAACGTGCGGGCCAACCCCTTGCGCACGATGCGATGCGGCGGGAGGTTGTCGATACGATCACCGCCCAGCATCACGCGCCCGCGGTCGGGGCGGTGAAAGCCGCTGATCAGGTTGAACAGCGTCGTCTTGCCGGCGCCGTTGGGCCCGATCAGTCCGGTGATGGACTGCTTCGGCACGGCGATGCTACAGCCGTCGATGGCCCGCAGGCCGCCGAAGTTCTTCTCGATGTCTACCGCTTCCAGCAGCGGTTCCACTGGGATGCTCCTTGCTGCGGTTGCCGGGCCAAGCCTATGGCCACGCCACGGGTTGCAGGCCCTGCTTGAAGCGCTCGATGCGCTTCCGATAGATACTGGCCGCGCCCAGGGTAAGCCGGCGGCTCAGGTTCGGATCATAGATCTTCTTCACCTGGGCCGGGTTCCCCGCGGCCAGGGCATAGGGCGGAATCTCCGTGCCTTCCAGCACCACGGCGCCGGCCGCCACGATGGCGCCCTGGCCGATGCGTGCGCCACTCATCACCACGGCGCCCATGCCAATCAGGCACTCATCCTCCAGCACGCAGGAATGGATCACGCAGTTGTGGCCCACCGTCACGTTGCGCCCGATCAGGGTGCCTCGCTCCGTGCCGTCCACGCGCTCCTCCACACCTTCCACGTGGATCGTCGTGAGGTCCTGGATATTGCTGCCCTCGCCGATCTCGATGGGCGCCAAGTCGGCCCGCAGCACGCAGTTGAACCAGATCGAGACGTCGCGTGCCAGCGTGACGCGGCCCAGTACCATCGCGCCCGGCGCGATGTAGCAGCTCGGGTCGATCCGCGGCGTGTGGCCCTGGAGGGCATAGACGTTACCGTGAACGGTCACCGTGCGCACTCCGACTGGCGGCGCATCCGGCAGCGCTCCGCACGAGCGCCGACCCCAACTTCGCAACCGTGCTGCATGCGCTGCATCTCCCGCAAATCCAACTGCGCGTGAACTGCTCTTGATAGCAAATCATCATGGCGATGTCTCCCCATTCGGCGCCATTTCGTGCGGACCCCGGACAGCGCCGCCCAAGGAATCGGCGCACGACGGCAGCTACCCCTTCACCTCATTTGCAGTGCGCTTGCACATAGGATCGGCTCCGTCCTTGACATTCAGGGGCGCCGATCCCTATGCAATTGGAGGGAGAACTCTTGCGGAATCCAGCCGCAAACGACATCACACGCATCAAGAGCATGGAGGTCGGCATGGCGGCGCACCGTTGGCTTCCGTTGCTGGTGGCGCTGCTGCTCTGCACCGGCATGACCGTGCGGGCGCAACAGCCGCCCGCGGAGGACTCCGGCGGCTTCGTCTCCTCCATCCTCAGCAAGATGTCTACCCTGCGTCAGACCTTTGAGGAATGGCGCCGCGCCCCCTACGAGAATCTGGAGCAGGACTTCAACACGAGACAGGCCGCGCTGCAGCAGCAGATCGCTACCCTTCAGACCCAGTTGGACGCTCTGCGCAAGGAACTGGCCGCCGTGCAACTCCAGCCCGGGCCGCCGGGCCCCTCCGGCCCGCCAGGCCCCAGCGGCCCGCGCGGAGACCAGGGGCTGCCGGGCAACCTGCAACTGGCCGACGAGGCCTGCAAGGCCGGCCAGGCCGTCTCCGGATTCGACGCCTTCGGCAACGTGCTCTGCGGGAGCATCACGCCCGCCGCCACCGAAGGCGTAGGCGTGGACTGCCCGAAGACGCTCGTCTCGGCGGCCGATCTGCGCCGCTGCGACCTGCGGGGCCAGAACCTGGCCGGACGCGACCTCAGCTTCGCCACCATGGTGATGGCGGACCTGCGCACGACCCTGCAGGGCACGGACCTGCAGGGGGCCGATCTGCGCAAGGCGGAACTGACCGGCGCGGACCTCACGGACGTGAACCTGTCCTACGCCAACCTCTCCTTCGCGCGGCTGGGCAGCGTGCACATCGATGGCGGGGACCTATCGGGCGTCGTGCTGCGCAAGGCAGAACTCTCCCTCTCCCGCACCACCAAGGCCAAGCTGGTGGGGGCCGATCTCACCGACGCGTCGATGATCATGAGCCAGGTCTACGGGAGCGACCTCAGCCGGGCCAACCTGTCTGGCGTGGACCTGCGTCAGGCCGTGTTCCAGGATTCCACCCTCTTCCTCGCCACCACCTCCACCTCGCTGGAGCAGGCGCGGATGATCAATACCATCTGCCCGGACGGCGTCAACAGCAGCACCAACGGCGACAGTTGCGCCGGCCACACCCTCCGTTAACCTGACATCCCGAGGGCCAAGGGCAAGTACGCGCCCCGGCAGCTATTCCCCGCGGCCGTAGATGGCCTGCAGGGCGCGCACGGTGTTCACATGTACGGCGACGGTGTCGTCCTGCGGCACGGCATAGCCCCCGCCCATTGTCACCACCACCGGCACGTAGTGATCCGCGCAAAGCTGTAGCACCGCCCGGTCCCGCGCCAGCAGCCCGGGGTGCGTGAGGGACAGCCGGCCCAGGCGGTCGCTGTGCAGGGGGTCCGCCCCGGCGAGGTAGAACACCAGATCGGGCCGGAAGTGCTCGAACAACCGGCGCAGGGGCGGCTCCAGCGCTGCCAGGTAGGCCGCGTCCTCCGTACCGTCGGGCAGCGCCAGGTCCAGGTCGCCCACGGACTTGCGGTAGGGCCAGTTGCGCGCCCCGTGCACGGAGAACGTGAACACATTGGGGTCATGCTGAAAGATCTCTGCGTTGCCGTTGCCCTGGTGCACGTCCAGATCCACGATGGCCACGCGGTGCGCCGCATGGCGCCGTTGCAGGTCACGGATGGCCACGGCAATGTCGCTGAACAGGCAGTAGCCCGCGCCGCGATCCACGAACGCGTGGTGCGTGCCGCCCCCGATGACGCACGCGGCACCCGCCTCCAGTGCATGCCAGGAGGCCGCGCAGGTGGCCCCCACCGCCGCCCGGGCGCGCTCCACCAGGGCCGCGGAAAAGGGCAGGCCGATCTCCCGCACGGCCGCGGGACTCAGCGTCCCGTCGCGCACGTCGCGCAGATAGTGCGGTCCATGCACCAGTTCCAGCAGCGACCACGGCACGGGCTCGGCCGCGCGGAACTGCGCCGGCCCCAGCGCACCCTCAGCCTCCAGCCGCTCGCGCACCACCTGAAAGCGGCTGCGCGGATAGCGGTGCCGTGTGGGCAGCGGCAGGGCGAACTGGTCGTAGCGCCAGTAGGCCGGCGCGCCGTGGGGGGCCGCGACGGCGTGAGGCGGGGAGGAGCTCGGTTCCATCAGGGCTCCCGGGTGGTGGCGGGCGTTGCCTCGCGGCGCTAGTCCGCCGGGGAGACCTGCCCTTCGATGCGGGCGAAGACGGACGGGCGCGGGTCTAGCCCGCCCTCCGGCTCCAGGCGGTGCACCCCGCCCAGCAGCAGCGTGCGGTGGTCGTCCGTGTACAGCCGCGCGCGCAAGGCATGGGGCTCGCCCAGGAAGAACGGCTTGCGGAACAGGATGCTCATGCGCTCGATGCGGTGCCGCGCCACGGGCAGGTTGGCGCCGAAGAGCATTCGCGAGAAATGGTTCTCCAGGCTCGTGATGTACTCCAGCACGTTGACGTGCTGGTTAATGTCCGTGTTGTGCAGGGCCCACACGGAGCGCAGTTCCTGCCAGGGGCCAGTCTCGCGCTCGTGATAGCCCGGCGGCAGCTCACTGAGCAGTTCCACGCTGGGGTAGGGCTCGTCCCAGGGATGCTCCTGTAGTCCGCGCAGCTGCTCAGGCACGGCCGTCACCTGCCGTTCGCCGGGCGGCGCCACCGGCCGCGTGATGACGTGTACGCCACGCATGCGGCCCGCGGGCACCAAGCCATCGGAGCGCACCGCGGCGCCCAGCGACGTCGGATCGCCGTCGCTGCCCTGGCTGGAGACGTTGATGTTCATGTCCAGCAGCAGCCGCTCTATCTGGCCCACCGCGGCGCCATGCGGCCCGGGCACCACACTGCGGCGCAGATACACGCGGTGCTCGGTGCGCGTGCGGGCGAAGAAGGCCAGCGGCTGGGGCAGGGTTTCGAACTGCAGGAAGAACATGATGGGCACCGTGCCCTCGGCCCGCAGAGACTTCAGGTCGAACTGGTGCTCGAGGCTGGAGAACACCGGCGGCATGCACAGCCGGATAAACGCGCGGATCTTGAGCCGGTACTGCTGGTCAATGTCTTCGAAGGAGAGCCGGCCTTCGCCGCTCCCTTCCACGTACGGCAACGGAGCCTCGGTCATGCGGAACGGTCCAGCGGCTACGGGTGGAGGGTCCTGTGGCCCGGAGGGCTGATCGTGAAAGCGATATTGTAGAGACTGAGACGGGGGCAGGCAAGCGAGCCTGGCGCGGAACGCCCGCCTCGAGAAGGAGGGCGCTCCTCCGCGCGCCTGGGGCGGGACCGGCCCGGAGCCGCGCCGGCGCTAGGACAGCGGGCGCAGCACCGTGGGCGCCGTCATCGCATCGGCCTGGCCCTGCAGGGCGGCCCAGGCCTGCGCCGGCAACGGGAACCAACGCAGCGGCTCGTGGGCCGGTGCCAATTGCGCATCCGCGGCGAAGTCGCGCGGTCGGCCCGCCGCAGCGGTAGCGATCGCGTCCGCCTGAACCAGATAGCCGGCCAGCGCGGACTCGGGCGCCGTCGCGCCCGGACGCGGATACGTCGGCGCGCCGCCCTCCAGCGAGAGGTCACTCAGGCTGGCCTGGGGCCGCAGCGGGGCGTCGCAGTGCTCCCAGTGCCCGCGCAGAGGATCGAAGCGGTACTCCGGCAGCAGCCGCCAGCCGTGATCAGCCACCCACTCCACGGCCTGGATGATGTAGTCCACCACGGCCTCGCTGAAGAAGTAATTGAATCCCAGCCGCGCCCAGCCGGGCTTCACGCCCTCGCAGCCCTGCAGGATGGCCGCCTCGAAGCGCCGCGAGGTGGCCGGGTCGATACCCAGCAGGCGGTGCCCGTAGGGCCCGGCGCAGGAACAGCCGCTGCGCGACTGGATGCCGAACAGATCGTTCAGCAGCGCCACCACGAACTCGTGGTGCAGGAAGCCTTCGCCCGCCCGCACCAGGAACGCCAGGATGGAGAGCCGCTCCACACGCGGATTGCCCAGCACGATCAGGTTCGGGTGCCGCTCCCAGGCGGCCAGCGCACGCCGAGTGAAGGCCTGCTCGCGGGCCAGGATAGCCTCGCTGCCCACGCGCTCCTTGAGCGCGAACGCGAGCCCGGCGCGGATCGCGCCCAGGATCTCCGGCGTGCCGCCCTCTTCGCGGTGCTCCGCATCGGCGATATAGAAGTGCTCTTCGGGGCTCACGTAGGCCACCGTGCCACCGCCGGGCAGGCTGGGCACGCGGTTGGTGAGCAGACGGCGCTTGACCACCAGCACACCCGGGGAGCCCGGCCCGCCCACCAGCTTGTGGGGCGAGAGGAACACCGCGTCAAGCGGCACTTGACCGGCACCGTCGCCACTCATGTGGATCGGCACGTAGGGCGCCGCGGCGGCATAGTCCCAGAAGGTCAACGCGCCGTGGGCGTGCAGCAGTGCACTCACCGCGGCGACGTCGGTCATGATGCCCGTCACATTGGAGGCGGCGGAGAAGCTGCCGATCTTGAGCGGACGCGCCGCATATTCCCGCAGGTGCCGCTCCAGCCGTGTGAGATCAATGTGACCATCGGCATCCTCCGGAATCTCCACCACGTCGGCGATGCTCTCGCGCCAGGGCAACTCGTTGGAGTGGTGCTCGTAGGGCCCCACAAACACCACCGGTCGCTCTGCCTCCGGGATGTGCGCGGCCAGCCCGTAGCGACGCTCCAGATCGGCCGGGATGCGCAGGTTGAGGATGTCGATCAGCCGGTTGATGGCACTGGTGGAGCCCGAACCGCAGAAGATCACCGCATCCTCAGCCGTGGCGCCCACGGCCCGGCGGATGGTCTCCCGCGCCTCTTCCCGGAAGTGCGTGGTCTGTTGCCCCGTGCCGGAGGATTCCGTGTGCGTGTTGGCGTAGGTGGGCATCACCCGCTGGCGGATGAAGTCCTCGATGAACGCCAGGGGGCGGCCGGAGGCGGTGTAGTCCGCATACACGATCCGCCGCGGGCCGTAAGGCCCTTCCATCAAGTGGTCGTCGCCG
>Ga0209919_1000157_pt1 | contig 35232 bp, 36 predicted proteins | sample SalPon2A_C_D2_MG_FD_185721 | JGI IMG/M metagenome (GOLD analysis project Ga0209919, IMG submission 185721) | Soil microbial communities from South San Francisco under conditions of wetland restoration - Salt Pond MetaG R2A_C_D2_MG (SPAdes)... | ecosystem: Environmental > Terrestrial > Soil >... | reverse complement strand
GGAGAGCTTGAGCACGAAGAGGAACTGGCCGACCAGCTCCTCGCCATAGGGGTACGGCGGACGCACGGCGGCGGCGATCGTCCGCGCGGTGAGGATCATCATGCTCCCCGTCTGCTCGAAGAACGAGCGCAGGGGGAGCGCTGCCCGCATTAGAGTCTGTGCCGCCACAGCCCTACCGGCAGCTCATCGCCGGGGTCGATCGCAAACGGGTTCAGCTCATGCGCGGCCTGCTGTGCCATTCAGGCGGCACAGTAACCCGAGTACTCTATGTCAGTCAACTGCCACAGCGATACAGGCCCCGCGGCGAATCGACGAGCCGCGGCCTGAAGACGCCGCAGAGGCCGCCGGTCCAGCGGCGCCTGTCGCGGCGCAGCAGCAACCCGTAGCGCCGTCCGGTTCCGCGAGGCAGCCCGCAGGCGGATGACTGCCTGGCGCTGCGAACCGAGATCGTCCGACCGCGGCGGATGCCCGAGCCGCGCTTGTAAACCCGCTGCACCCGGTAGCGATAGTCGGCCCTCAGCCGCCCCCTCGGGACGACCTTCACCAGCTTGCCGACGATCGCGGCATCGGCGCGCGTCATCGCTTGCGACGGCGGCATGCGCACGCAGGAGCATGCCTGGGCGCTCCCGGCAAAAGCCAGGGCGCCCAGGATGACGATTGCCACCGCAATCGATAGGCGCCTCGAACCCACTCTCACACTGTAGAGAGAAACGCCGAATTTCACAAATCGGCGGCGTTACGGCGTCAGGACGATCTTCAAGGCTTCGCGCTGGTCGTAGAGCTCGTAGGCCTCGGCGGCCTGGTCGAGCTTCATGTGGTGGGTGACGAGCGGCGCCGGGTCGAGCCGCCCCGCCTCGAGCAGGCCGAGCACGCGGTCGACATGGGCGATCACGTTGGCGAGCCCGAGCCGCAGGGTCAGGCCCTTGAGCCAGGCGAGCCCGAGCGGCACCTCGCCCTTGCCGGCATAGGCGCCGATCCCCGAGACCGTGCCCGCGTCGCGGGCGAGGCTGACCGCCATCGCCAGCGGCCCCGGGTCGCCGACCGCGTCGACGACGACGTCGACGCCGCGCCCCGCCGTGGCGGCGCGCACGGCGCGCTTCGGCTCCTGCTCGGTGAGGTGCAGCGGCTCGGCGCCGAAGCGCTCGGCCATCGCCAGGCGCTCCGCCACCGAGTCGATCGCGAAGACCCTGCTCGCCCCGGCGGCGACGGCGGCCTGCACGGCGCAGAGCCCGACCGGGCCGAGGCCGAGCACGGCGACGCTGTCGCCCGACTGCATGCCGGCGTGGGCGACCGCGTGGTAGCCGGTGCCCATCACATCCCCGGCGAACAGCGCGACCTCGTCGGACATCCCCTCCGGCACCCGCCGCAGGGTCAGGTTTGCCCGCGGCACCAGCAGCTGCTCGGCCTGGGCGCCCTGCAGGTTGCCCAGCTTCGAGCCGTGGCCGAAGGTCTGGCCGCGCTCGCAGCGGTGGTAGTCGCCGCGCAGGCAGGAGGCGCAGGTGGCGCAGGCGGTGTGGAAGCAGCCGAGCACCCGGTCGCCGGCGGCGACCCGCTCGACGTCCTCGCCCGCGGCCAGCACCGTGCCGACGAACTCGTGGCCGATCGTGAAGCCCGGCTCGACCGGCACCCGGCCGTGGAAGATGTGGAGGTCGGAGCCGCAGATCCCGCTCGCCTCGACCCGCACGACGCAGTCGTCGGCGGCGACCAGCTCGGGATCGTCCTTCTCGTCGACCCGGACCTCGCCGGGCGCCTGGAAAGTAACGGCGCGCATCGGCGCGAACCGTATCGCCGACCGCGCCGTAGAGGTTTGGACCGCTATCCGGCGAAAAGCTCGACGGCGCTCAGCCGACGCTTACGCCGGCGACCTGGAAGCGACCGGCGTCGGCGCCCGGGCTCGCGGTCTCGGCGATCCGCGCTTCGAGCGCCAGCTCGCGCTCGAAGTCGGCCTCCTCGCCGTGGCGGAAGGTGATGTCCTCGCCCTCGAGCAGCTCGATGAAGATCTCGACGAAGCGCGCGTCGAGCTGTTTGCCGGAGACCCGGCGCAGCTCCTGGATCGCCTCATAGCTGGAGGTCGGCGTGCGGTAGGAATCGCGGGCCGTCATCACATCGTAGGTGTCGGCAACCGAGATGATCCGCGCCAGTTCGGGGATGTCGTCGCCTTCGAGGCCGCGCGGGTAGCCCTTGCCGTCGATCCGCTCGTGGTGGGCGAGAATGATGTCCGCCACCGGGCCGTAGCCGTCGAGCGAGGAGACGACGCGCGCTCCCTGCTGCGGGTGGCGGCGGATCAGCATCCAGTCTTCGTCGGTCAGCGGCACGTTCGCCTTCAAGATCCGGTCGGGCAGGATGAACTTGCCGATGTCGTGCAGCAGCGCCGCGATGTGGACCAGCTCCTCCTGCTCCTTGGAGAAGCCGGCGCGCTGGGCGATCGCCCGCGAGTAGCGGGCCACCGCGGCGCTGTGCCGGGCGGTCATCTGGTCCCGCAGGTCGAGCGTGCGCAGCAGCGCGCTCAGCATGCCGACCTGGAAGCTGGCCAGCTGCTTGCCGCGCACCTCCAGCTCGCGGGCTCGTTCCTGCGACTTGATCAGCGCGCCGAGCAGATACTGGAAGGTGACGAGCACGATGCCGAACAGGGCGACGCCCGCGAGGCCGACCTGGGTGTAGACGAAGGCGACGCCGACCGCCATCAAGCCCGCGGCGAACTCCGACGGGAGCAACGGGATCATCCCCTCGACAACCCGGGGGATCATCGGGCTGCGCTCGACGTAGCTGGTGTAGCCGCCGATCATGGCGACGTTCATCAGGATCGTGCAGGCGAAGGCGACGAAGACCAAGACATAGAAGCCGAGATCTGCCGACGTCGTCCCGGAGACGACAAGAAGCCGGTGGAAGGCCACCCCCACCACCAGAGGAAAGGTCGTGAAGGTGAGGACGTTGACGAGCAGGTCGGGGAACGGTTCGCGATGGCGCACCCAGCCGATCAGGATCGAGACGACTCCGATCAGCGCGGCCGGCGCCCCCCCGAGGAAGGCGATCGCGGTGATCAGCGCGAGGAAGTTGGCGGAGATCTTCAGCCGCGATTCCGTTTCGATCGACATGATGTCGCTGAACGCCGAAAGCGCCAGCAACGTGCCGAGAAGCGCCCAGTCCCAGGTGCCTCTCGGCACCGCCCAGGCAGCCGCCGCGACCACCAAGAAGAGGGCGCTCACCATGAGCGCGATGATCAACTTGCTGGGTCGCTCGTTCTGCATGGATCGTGGCTGGGTGGCGCCCGCGCACCTTGGCCTGACACCCGGCCTTCGCCTCGCGGACGATCACGCGATCGGCAGCCAAAACCGACGGCGCTTGATACATCACAGTAGACGCTGCCGGTATCCGGGGCAAGCGCCCTGGACCACCTGGCCAATACCTTGCATTTCCGCAAATAGCGGAACTGCGGCGCGGCCCCTCCGCCTGCGGGTCCTTAAAAATGCAAAAGGACGCCATTGGCGCCCTTTCGCAAACCACTGCGGCACCGATCGAGAGTGCCGCTCAACTGAGAAGGTTTTTTTAGCGCTTGAAGTACATGTTTCACATCCCTTTCGTCGAAGCCCGGAGACCCCAATGCACAAGTTTGCGCGTAGGGCCGTCTTGCTCTGATGGCAAGTTTGTAGCACAACTTGCCGAAAACCTATGCATCTGCAACGAAACTTGTGCATAAACATGTGGGGCTTACAGACGAAAAATGGGTAATCCAGGGCTAAGAGACCCTCTGAGGCGTCCGGCCTTCCGCCGCCTGGCGATCTCGTTCGCGGTCAACGAGATGGGCGACTGGCTCGGGATCGTCGCCCTCTCGGCGCTCGTGTTCGAGCTCACGCACAGCGCGATGGCGTCGGCCTTTCTGTTCATCGGAACCGGCTTCCTGCCGGCTCTGCTGAACCCGTTCCTCGTCGCCCGCCTGGAGCGACCCCCGCCCCGCTTCGTGCTGCCCACGATCTATGCCCTGGAGGCGACCGCCTTCTGCGCTCTGGCGCTGCTGGCCGCCCACTTCTCGCTTCCGGCGATAGTCGCCGTCGCCGCCGTCGACGGAACCCTGGCCCTGACCGGGAAGACCCTCACCCGCGCGGTCACCGCGACGATGCTCGAGCCACACGGCGAACTGCGGGCCGGCAACGCGGTGCTCAACATCGCCTTCACCGGCGGCGCCGCGGTCGGCCCGGCGCTGGGCGGCCTCGTCATCGCGGGCGTCGGGACGCAGGCGGCGCTGCTGCTCGACGCCGCCTCTTTCTATGCGATCGCCTGGATCGTGCTGAGCGCGCGACCGCTGCCTCAACCTCAACCGGAAGATGAAGTGAGCCTGCGCGAGCAGGTGCGGGCGGGGCTCGACTACATTCGCCGCAACCGGACGCTGCGGCGGCTGATCGCCGCCGAGGCCACGGCGCTGGTCTTCTTCTCAGCCGCGGTGCCGATCGTCGTCGTCTACGCGAACGAAGCGCTCGGGGTCGGGGATGCCGGCTACGGGCTGCTGTTCGGAAGCTGGGGCACCGGAATGGTCTTCGGCAGCGTCATCTTCGCCCGCCTGCGGCGTGCTCCGCTGCCGGCGCTGCTCTTCTTCAGCACGCTGGCGATCGGCGCCGGCTACCTCGGGCAGGCGGCGGCCCCGAGTCTCCTCATCGCCTGCGTGACGGCGGTGCTCGGCGGCGCCGGCAACGGGATCCAGTGGGTCGCGATGGTCAGCGCCGTGCAGGAGCTGACCTCGCCCTCGATGCAGGCCCGGGTGCTGGGGACGCTCGAATCCTCGGCCTCGGCGACTCCGGGCATCGGTTTCGTGCTCGGCGGGCTGATCGCGGCGGGTTGGAGCGCCAGGGGGGCATTCCTGGTCGCCGGGGTGGGCGTCATCGCGGTCGCGATGGCCGCAGCCATCACCCTGGGCAGGAATTGGCCTCTGGAGCAGGGAAAAGAACGTCCAGGGAGCGTTGACGCCGCCGACGAGCTTATGGTGGAGTTAATTCCCGCAGAGGCCCTGCCCAGTCTAGAACGGAGGTCGTGACGTGAGGAAGCTGCAAGCAGCGCTGGTCGTCGCCGTGCTGACCATGGTCGCCATAGGTCTGTCTTCATGCGGCGGCTCGAGCGGCAAGGAAGGCGGCACCCTGACCGGCAGCTACGCCTCCTTCCCCGAACTCGATCCGGCGCTCTCGTATGACCAGGAAGGCTGGACGGCGATGTACGACACGTACCTGCCGCTGCTGACCTACAAGCACGCCAGCGGCGAGGAAGGCGCCGAAGTCGTCCCGGCGCTCGCCGAAAGCCTGCCGAAGATCACGAACGGCGGCAAGACCTACACGCTGACGCTGCGCAAGGGCCTCAAGTACTCCGACGGCACGCCGGTCAAGGCCTCGGACTTCGCCTCCACGGTCGAACGCATCTTCAAGCTGAACTCGCCCGGCTCGCCGTTCTACGAAGGCATCGTCGGCGCCGAAGAGTTCGCCAAGACGAAGAGCGGCGGCATCTCCGGGATCACCACCGACGACGGCAGCGGCAAGATCGAAATCGAGCTGACGCAGCCGCGCGGAACCTTCACCAACGAGCTGGCGATGCTGTTCGTCGCGCTGCTGCCGCCCGACACGCCGGCGAAGAACCTGACGACCGAACCGGCGCCGGCGACCGGCCCCTACGAGATCGTCAACGTCGAACCGGGCAAGGGCTGGTCCTACGTCCGCAATCCGCAGTGGGCGAAGAGCAACGACAAGGCGATCCCCGAGGTGCCGAGCGGCCATGTCGACAAGATCGACATCTCGCTCGTCCGCAACAGCGCCACGCAGGTAAACGAAATCGAACGCAACCAGAAGAACTGGATGCAGACGCTCGTCCCGGCCGACCAGTACGCCAAGGTGAAGAGCAAGTACGAAGGCAGCCAGTTCCGGGTCGAGCACCCGATCAGCACCTACTTCTTCTGGCTCAACACCGAAGAACCGCCGTTCGATGACGTCAGGCTGCGCCAGGCGGCCAACTACGCGGTCGACAGCGCGGCGCTCGAACGGATCTACGCCGGCTCGCTTGCGGCCTCTCACCAGATCCTGCCCGAAGGGATGCCCGGCCACGAAACGTTCGACCTCTACCCCCACGACATGGCCAAGGCCAAGAAGCTGTTCGCCGAAGCCAACCCGTCGGATCGCAACATCACCGTCTGGACCGACAACGAAAGCCCCAACGACAAGGCGGGCGCCTACTACGCGGGCGTGCTCAACGAAGTGGGCTTCAACGCAAAGCTGAAGACGATCAACGCCGACAACTACTTCGGGATCATCGGCAACCTCTCGACCCCGGACCTCGACACGGGCTGGGTCAGCTGGCTGCAGGACTACCCGCACCCGAACGACTTCTTCCAGCCGCTGCTGGACGGCGAAAGCATCGCCCCGACCTACAACACGAACACCTCGCGGATGAACGATCCGAAGCTGAACGCGAAGATCGCGCGGCTCGGCAGCGAAGAGCTCGGGCCCAAGCAGGAAGACGAATACGCGCAGCTGGACCGCGAATTCATGGAACAGGCGCCGATGGCGCCCTACGGCAGCATCACGACGTCGACCTTCGTCGATGACGAAATCGACCTCGAAAGCGTGATCTACAACCCGACCATGGGTCAGGACCTGACCAGCTTCCAGTTCAAGTAATGGAGGGCCGCAGCCCCTGGTATCTGGCGTACCGGCGGCTGCGGCGCAACCGGCTTGCGCTTGCCGCGGCCGGCCTCTTCGTCGCGATCCTCGTCTTCGTCCTCGCGGCGCCCCTGTGGGCGAGCGACGTCGCCCACACGACGCCGAACGCCAACCACACGCTGGAGAAGGTGAGGGTCGGCGACGAGCTGCGTGAAGTCGTCAACCCGGAAGGCAAGCCGGTCGGCCCGCTCTGGTTCGGCGCCGGCGGCAGGTTCTTCCTCGGCGCCGACGGGACCCTCGGCCGCGACGAGATGGTGCGGCTGATGTACGGGGGGCGGATCTCGCTGCTGATCGGCTTCGGCGCGACGCTGCTCGCGACGCTGATCGCGACGGTCCTGGGACTGCTCGCCGGCTACTACCGGGGCTGGGCCGACGCGGTGATCTCACGCACGCTCGACGTCGTCTGGTCGTTCCCGGTGACGCTGCTGGCGATCGCGCTCGGCCTGGCGCTCGCGGTCGGCGGCCTGCGGATCGGGCCGCTGCACCTCTCCGGCAGCTCGATCTGGATCCCGATCCTGATCATCGGCTTCGTCTACACCCCGTACCTCGCCCGGCCGATCCGCGGCCAGGTGCTGTCGCTGCGCGAGCAGGAGTTCGTCGAGGCGGCGGTCGCCCAGGGCGCCGGCCCGCTGCGGGTGATGTTCGGCGAGCTGCTGCCCAACCTCGCCTCGACCCTGATCGTCTTCTTCGCCCTCGGCGTCGCCAACAACATGCTGCTCGAGGCGACCCTCTCCTTCCTCGGCGTCGGCGTGCAGCCGCCCAACGCGTCGTGGGGCTCGATGATCGGCGGCGGCTTCGAGCTGATCACCACCGCGCCGCTGCTGACCGTGATCCCCGGCGCGATGATCCTGCTCACGGTGCTCTCGGTGAACGTCTTCGGCGAGGGCCTGCGCGACGCGCTCGATCCCAAGTCCAAGGTCCTGCTCGAGGCCCACGCCGGGACGCCCGAGCCGCAGGGGACGGCGGTCTGATGGGCCGCTTCATCGCCAGGCGGCTGGTCGGGACCGCGCTGGTCCTCTTCGCCGTCTCGGTGATCGTCTTCCTGATCTTCAACGTGATCCCCGACTCGAACCCCGCGCAGAACATGGCCGGCAGGAACGCGACGCCGACGCTGGTCGCCGGCATCGAAGAGGAATGGGGCTTCAACGACCCGCTGCCGCAGCAGTACGTGACGATGATGCGCAAGGTCTTCAGCGGCGACCTGATCTCCTACGAAGGCCGCGAAAACGTCGACGAACGGATTCTCGAGGGCGTCCCCGCGACCTTCTCCCTCTGCATCGGCGCGGCCGTGATCTGGATGTTCTTCGCGATCCTCTTCGGCTACCTCTCGGCGCGCAAGCCCGGCGGCCGGCTCGACCGCCTGCTGACGGTCGTCTCGGTGACCGGGATCTCGGTGCCGGAATTCTGGCTCGCGGCGGTCTTCCTCAACTACCTCGCCTACAAGCTCGGGCTCTTCCCCTCCGGCGGCTACGTGCCGCTGAGCGAAGACCCGCTGCAGTGGGCCTACCACCTGATCCTCCCCTGGACGACCCTCTCGATCCTCTACATCGGCCTCTACAGCCGGGTGCTGCGCTCGAACATGCTCGACGCGCTCGGCGAGGATCACGTGCGCACGGCGCGCGCCAAGGGCCTCTCGGCGCGGCAGGTGATGACGGGGCACGTGCTGCGCAACTCGCTGGTCCCGATCGTCACCCTCTTCGGCCTCGACTTCGGCGCCCTGCTCGGCGGCGCGATCGTCGTCGAATACGTCTTCAACCTCAACGGCATCGGGCTCTACACCTTCGAATCGCTGATCAACCAGGACCTGCCGCCGGTGATCGCCGTGGTCCTCTTCGGCGCCTTCTTCATCGTCCTCTTCAACGCCCTGGTCGACGTCTTCTACGCCTTCCTCGACCCGCGGGTCAAGCTCGGGAGCTCGGCGCGGTGAGCGAGCCGCTGCTCAGCGTCAGTGACCTGCGGGTCGGCTTCGTCACCGAAGGCGGGCTCGTGCAGGCGGTCGACGGCGTCTCCTTCGAGCTCGCGCCGGGCGAGGTGCTGGCGATCGTCGGCGAGTCGGGCTCGGGCAAGAGCGTCACCGCGCAGACGATCGTCGGGCTCACCGGCTCGCCCAACGCGCGGATCGAGGGGTCGATCCGGCTCGGCGGCGCCGAGCTCGTGGGGGCCGGCGAGCGCGAGCTGCAGCAGGTGCGGGGGGAGCGGGTCGGGATGGTCTTCCAGGACCCGATGACGTCGTTCAACCCGGTCTACCGGATCGGCAGGCAGCTGACCGAGGCGATGCCGGCGCACCGGCCCGAAGTCAGCAGGGCCGAAGCGCGGGCGCGGGCGATCGAGCTGCTCGGCTCGGTCGGGCTGCCGAGCCCCGAGCGCCAGGCCGGCCGCTACCCGTACGAGCTCTCCGGCGGCATGCGCCAGCGGGCGTTGATCGCGATGGCGCTGATGCTCGAGCCGGAGATCCTGATCGCCGACGAGCCGACGACGGCGCTCGATGTGACGATCCAGGCGCAGATCCTCGATCTGCTGCGCCGGCTCAACCGCGAACGCGGCCTGGCGACGATCCTGATCACCCACGACTTCGGCGTCGTCGCCGAGATGGCCGACCGGGTGCTGGTCATGCACAAGGGCAGGATCGTCGAGCGCGGCGGCCTCGACGAGGTCTTCTACTCGCCGCGCGACCCCTACACGCGCAAACTGCTCGGCGCCGTCGTGCGGCTCGACCAGGCGCCGCCGCTGCGGCCGAGCCAGGGCGCGGCGCCGCTGCTCGAGGTGAGCGGCCTGGTCAAGCACTTCCCGGTCAAGCGCGGCCTGCTGGTCGACCGCGAGGTCGACCGGGTGCGCGCCGTGGACGGCGTCAGCTTCAGCGTCGCCCGCGGCGAGACGCTCGGCCTGGTGGGCGAGTCGGGCAGCGGCAAGTCGACCCTCTCGCGCACGATCCTGCAACTGCTCGAGCCGACCTCGGGCTCGGTGCGCTTCGACGGCCGCGAGATCGCCGGGCTCTCGCGGCGCCAGATGCGGCCACTGCGCGCGCAGATGCAGATGGTCTTCCAGGACCCCTACGCCTCGCTCAACCCGCGCAAGCGGATCGGCCAGATCGTCGGCGAGCCGCTGCGCATCCAGGGGGTCCTGTCGGGGCGCGCGCTGCGCGCGCGCGTGCATGAGCTGCTCGAGCGGGTCGGCCTCTCCACCGCTCACTACCAGCGCTACCCGCACGAGTTCTCCGGCGGTCAGCGTCAGCGGATCGGCATCGCGCGGGCGCTGGCGCTGGAGCCGAAGCTGGTGATCGCCGACGAGCCGGTCTCCGCGCTCGACGTCTCGATCCGCGCCCAGATCCTCGACCTGCTGGCCGAGTTGCAGGACGAGTTCGGCCTCACCTACGTCTTCGTCGCCCACGACATCGGCGTCGTCCGCCATGTCTCCGACCGGATCGCGGTGATGCACGACGGCAAGATCGTCGAGCAGGGGCCGGCCGACCAGGTCTGCGAGCGTCCGTCGGACCCCTACACGAAGACTCTGCTGGCAGCGGTTCCGGTGCCCGACCCGCGCGAGGCGCGGGCGCGTCGGGCATCATCCGCCCCGTGACCCTGCCGCTCGCGCCGCCGCTCAAGCCGCAGCTCGCGCTGACCCGCAAGGAGCTGCCGCGCGGCGAGCAGTGGGCCTACGAGCAGAAGCTCGACGGCTTCCGCGCGATCGTCTTCGTCGACGGCGGGCATGCCTACATCCAGTCGCGCGGCGCCAAGGACCTGACCCGCTACTTCCCCGAGCTGAGCTTCGCGCCGGGGCGCTACGTGCTCGACGGCGAGCTGGTGATCCGCGACGCCGAGGGCAAGCTCGAATTCGACGCCCTGCAGCAGCGCATCCACCCGGCCGAGTCGCGGATCGCGCTGCTCTCGCGCGAGATCCCCGCCCACTACGTCGCCTTCGACCTGCTCGCCGAGGAGGACGAGGCGCTGCTGAAGACGCCGTTCGGCGAGCGGCGCGCGCGGCTCGAGGCGCTGGCCGCGCGCAGCGGGGTCGAGACGAGCGAGCTCAGCCCCGACCCGGCGCGGGCGGAGGAGTGGCTGCGGCGCACCGAGGGGACGATGGCCAAGCAGCTCGACGCCGTCTATGAGCCCGGCAAGCGCAGGGGGATGGCGAAGGTCAAGCGCGAGCGCGAGATCGACTGCGTGGTGCTCGGCTGGCGGCCGGGCAAGGAGGAGGGCACCGTCGGCTCGCTGATCCTCGGCCTCTACGACGGCGACACGCTGCGGCCGGTCGGCCACATCTCCGGCTTCAAGGCGGCGGAAAAACGGGCGCTGCCGAAGCTGCTGGCGCCGCTGGAGACGGGCGAGAGCGGGACGGCGGAGCCGAGCCGCTGGACCGGCGAGCGCGAGCTCGAGTGGGTGGCGCTGCGGCCGGAGCTGGTGATCGAAGTGGGCTACGACCATGCAGCCGCGGGAAGGATCCGGCACGGCGCGCGGTTCCGCAGGTTCAGGGACGACAAAGACCCCAGGGAGTGCAGCTTCGACCTCTTGGACGAAGGGTGATGCTCACCGGACGGCCTACGCCAGCTTGCCCTCGATTACGTAACGCAGCGCCGCGACTACCTGTTCGGGGGTGCGGGCCGTGCCCTGGGCGGCGCGGTCGACCTCCTTCAGGGCGTGGTCGAGTTCGGGATCGTGCAGGGTGACGTAGGGCTTGCCCAGCGCGGCGGCGTAGCCGGCGTCGAAGGCGGCGTTCCACTGGCGGTACTTGTCGCCGAAGCGGACGATCACGACGTCGGCGGCGCGGATCAGCGTCTGCGTGCGGATCGCGTTGACGCCGGCGCCCATGTGGTCGCGCCAGAACGGCTCGCTCTCCTCGCCCAGCGTCCCCACCCCGGCGTCGTCGGAGGCGGCGTGGTCGGTGACCGGGGCCGTGAAGGAGACCGGCAGGCCGGTGTCGCGCGCTCCGGCTTCGATTCGCTCGCGCCAGTCGGAGTGGATCTCCCCGGCCAAATACACCCGCCAGCTGCGGTCACCCACCGGAGTGCTCCTCGAAGTGCTTGCTCAGCATCGTCACCTGGCCCTGGTAGTTGGAGCCCAGGTCCGCGCCGTAGAGGCGCTCCGCCGGCGCGCTGGTGCGCTCCAGCGCCAGCTTGCAGACCGGCTGGCGGTGTTCGACCATGAACGAGACGTCGCGCGCCCGCACCTCGAGCGCGGCGCGGCTGCCGTGGTGACCGCCAGCCGGGTCGTAGCCGAAGCCCGGGTCGAAGAAGCCGGCGTAGTGGGTGCGCAGCTCGCCCGCCGTCGGGTCGTAGGCCATCATCTCGGCGGCTATCTGCGGCGGGATGCAGACACCCTCGGCCGAGAGCAGCAGGTAGAAGATCTCCGGCTCGAGCACGATCCGCCCGCCCGGCTCGGGATAGACGGGGTCCCAGTAGTCGGTCCAGCGGTAGGCGCGAATCCGCGAGAGGTCGATCGGCAGGCTGTTCTTCTTCGCCCGGTAGCCGACGATCCGGTCGCCCGGCCCGGAGAGGTCGACGCTGAGGAAGAGGCCCTCGGCGAGCGCCAGCTCGGACTCGCGCAGGGCGTGCGAGTCGAGGTAGAGCAGCGGGAACTCGTCCTGCAGAGCGCGGATCTCGGCGTCGCCGAGGCGCACCTCGCCGCGCGCCAGGCGCAGCTGGTTGAGCGAGAGGCCGCTGCGCACCTGGATCGCGAAGGAGCGCGGAACCACCTCGAGGTAGAGCTTGCCGCGGTAGCCGGGGCGGATCTCGTCGAAGCGGTGGTGGCGGTCGGTGAGCACCCGGGTGAAGACGTCGAGGCGGCCGGTCGAGCTCTTCGGGTTCGCCTTGGCGCGGACGTCGTCGGGCAGCGCCAGCTCCTCCAGCAGCGGCACCAGGTAGGGACGGTCGCGCTCCAGCACGGCGCCGTCGCGCAGGTCGACTTTCTGGAAGGCGAGCCCCTCGATCTTCTCCTCGACCGTCGAGTCGACGTCGGGCAGGAAGCTGCAGCGCAGCGCCCACGCGTGGTCGCCGAGGCGCAGGTCGACGCTGGCGGGCTGGATCGCCTCGGGCAGGATCCGGTATTCGCCCGAGCTCAGCCAGCCGGCCTCGATCGCCCCGCTCAGGGCCTGCGAGGGGAAGACGCCCTCGGCCGCCGTCCGGCGCGCTTCGCTCGTCGCATCCCCCGCCGCTGCGCTCGCTTCGCTCATCCAGCCGAGATTATCCGGCGCGCCTCGGCGACGCCGAGGTACGGGGAGAGCGCAAATTCGGCAAGTTCCGGGAAGAATTGGCTGAGGCGGGCGCCTTCGCCGGCCAGGACCCGGCGACCGATCAGCGAGGCGATCCCGCCGATGACCGCCTCGTCCGTGGCCAGCGCCGCCGGGCCCGTGCCCGCGGTGGGCGGCGCGCCTTGGCGCAGATAGGGGACGAAGCTCTCGACGGCGCGACGGAAGCGCGCGCAGACGTCAGGACCGGCGCAGAGGCCCTCGACCAGCAGCAGGTTGGCCTCGGCGGGCGCCGCGGACAGCGCGGCGAGCGCCGCCTCCAGACCGGCGCAGACGCTCTCGGCCCAGCCCTCGCGCGCGCCACACGCAACCAGCACATCCGCCCGCAGGCGCTCGAGGGCCGCGTCATAGGCGGCGAGGAAGCAGTCGTCCTTGCTCTTGAACTGGTTGTAGAAGTCGCTCTTGGAGATCCCCGCCTCGCCGGCGACGGCCGAGACCGTGGTGCCCGCATAGCCCTTGCTGTCGAGCACGGCGGCGACCGCGCCGAACAATCGGGCGCGCTGGTGTTCGGCGATGTACTTGCGGGAAAGGCCGTGCCGCCCGCGGGGTAGTTGCGTCATGCAGTACTAAAGTCTGCCAACGCTGAGTGTTTCCCGCTGGCCGACCGGGCCGGTGCGGCGCTTTGCTCAGGCGCTCAGGCCGAGGCCAGGTACGGCGCCATCATGAACTCGCTGAGTTCGGGAAGCAGATCCTCAGCCCGCTCGGCCTCGCCGCGGCGGATCTGCTGGTAGACGATCCAGGACACCCCGCCGACCAGCGTCTCGGCGATCGTGTCGGGAAGCCGATCGTCGTCGGGCAACGCCTTGCGGGTCAGCTCGACGAAGCCATCCACGGCGTCCTCGTAGCGCTTGGTCGCCGTCGGGGTGGCGGAGAGCGCCTCGATCATGCACATCCGGGCGACCGTCGGCTGCTCGGCGACGAAGCCCAGGAAGGCCGCCAGGCCGCCTTCGATCCGCTCCTGCCAATCGCCCTCGGCGTTGGCGCCCCCTTCCTCGACCCTGCGCGTGAGCTCATCGCGAGCCGAGTCAAAGGCGGCGAGGAAGACCTCCTCCTTGCCCTCGAAGTTGTCGTAGAGGGTTTTGCGGGCGACGCCGGCGCGCTTGACGATGTCGGAGATCTTGGTCGCCTCGTAGCCCTGTTCGGCTGTCAGCTCGGCCAACGCGTCCATGATGCGGCGCTGCTTGTGCTGGGCGATGAACTCGCGCGGCAGCGCCGGCCGCAGGGAGCCCGAGTGCTTCGGCGCCTGCTCCCCAGTTCCCGCTTTTCCTCTCGGCGGCATCGACCAAGGATACCCCGGATGGCCGATTTTCCGACGCACGTCGGCAACTTTTGTGGTACCCTTCGGCTGCCTGCACATTTTCTAAAAGAAACGCGTAGGTTCCTTTATGACGGAGAACTCGCCGGAGAGGGTAATGCTGAGCAGGGAGAAGCTGGCCGATGCGGTCGGCGACCGCTGGTCCGATGCCGAATTGGGTGAGGCGCTTGCGCTGCTGACCAGGGCCGACGGCCGCTTCCCGGCCGGCGTGCGGACGCTGCCGGCCGATCTCGTCAAGGCGGTTCAGCGCGAGCGGCTGCTGGCCGCGATGATCGACGCGAGCGTCGATATCGGCTACAACACGCTCACGGTCCAGAACGTGCTCACGCGGGCGGGGATCTCGCGGCCCACCTTCTACGAGCAGTTCGAGGACAAGGAAGACTGCTTCCTCGCGGCCTTCGACGCGGCGGCGGGACGGATGCGGGGGCGGGTCGACGCGGGGATGGCCGAGGCGGGGCCGAGCTGGCGGGACCAGCTGCGCGGCGGGCTCGTCGGGCTGCTCGGCTTCGTCGCCGACGAGCCGAAGGAGGCGCGCGCGGTGATCGTCGAGGCGCGCGCTTCGACCCCGGCGGGCCTGAGGCGGCGCGACGAGATGCTCGACCGCTACGCCGCCTGCATCGACGCTTTGGTCAGGGAGGACCTGGAGGAGCCCCCGTCGGCGATCGCCGCCGCCGGGGTGGTGGGAGGAATCGAATCGGTGCTCTACACGCGCCTGCAGAGACGCGAGACGGCGGAGCTCGGCGAGCTGCTCCCCTCGCTGATGTATTTCGCCGTCCTCGCCTATGCCGGCCGCGAGGCGGCCGGCGACGAGCTGGACGACGCGGCTCTCGCCTAGTCCCTGCGTTTGCGGCGTTTGCCGGAGCGCTTATTCGGACGGGCGGCGAGCCGCAGCGTGCGCTCGCCCTCCTTCTCGACCGCTTCTCCCATCGCGATCTGAAAGGTCGCCAGCAGGGCGCCGGCGGCGAGCGGGCGCATCCGTTCGAGCGCCTCGCTCATCCAGGGCCATTCGCCCTCCGGCCGGCCGGCGCGGTCGAACGGCTGCCAGACCTCCGTGACGAAGAGGTCGACGAAGGCGCGAGCGACGCCGTCGGCATGGCGGCGCAGCTTCTCGGCGGTTTTCAGAGCCCCGTCCACGCCGATGCCGAGCTCGGCCAGTTCGGCGGCGGCGCGCAGAAGCTGCGGGCTGATCACCTCGATCCGGCCGTCGGGCAGGGCGCGGAAGATGCCGAGCTTTTCGGCCCGGCGGCGCAGTTTTGCGTCCCCCGCTTCAGACCAGATCGCGGCCAGCTCGTCGGCCTCGACGATCTCCGGCGCCTCGTCTTCGAAGGGGGCGCGCAGGGCGCGGGTGAAGTCGAAGATCGCGGAGGCCGAGCCGTCGCCGCTGTCGAGCACGCGCCGGATCGCCTCCAGGTTGAGCCCGTCCGCCTGCATCTCGCGGGTCAGCTCGATCCGCGCGACATGCTCCGGGCCGTAGTAGCCGGTGCGCCCGCGGACGGTCGGCGGCGGCAACAGGCCCCGGGTCTGGTGCGCGCGGATGTTGCGCACCGTCATCCCGGTGCGCTCGGCCAGCTCGTGGATCGTCATCTCGCTCTCGGCGGATTTGGAGCCCTTTTTGCCGCTCATCGCGGCAATGGTATGCCTAAGGCGAGAGTCAGGAGGCGAGCGTGAGGCGCTGCCCGTTCATCTCCGCTGCCGCGTCGGAGCAGAGGAAGGCGATCGCCTCGGCGAGGTGCTCGGTGGGGGTGAAGGAGGAGAAGTCGCCCTCGGGGTTCTGCTCGCGCATGCGCGCGGTGAGGATCGCGTCGACGACGACGATGTTCGCGGTCGCGGCGGCGCCGGCGAAGCCGTCGGCGAGCGCCAGCGTCCAGGCCTCCGCCGCGGCCTTGGCGGCGGCATAGGCGGCATTGCCGTTCGAGGGCGCCTGCGCCTGCTTGGCGGAGACGAGGACGAAGCGGCCCTGCGGGCCGGCGAGCAGGGCGTCGTGAAAGGCGCGCGTCGTGTGCTGCACGGTGCGGATCAACAGCTCGTGCAGGAGGTCCCAGTCGGCGAGCGGCGCCTCGTGCAGCGGCTGCCCACCACGCCAGCCGCCGACCAGGTGCAGCAGCCCGTCGACCCGCCCGAAGCGCCCGAGCAGCGCCGCGCACCAGCCCCGCGTCGCCTCCTCGTCCAGCAGATCGACCGCCCGTCCGTCCCAGCGCTCACCGGGAAGCCCGAGCCCCTCCCCCAGTTCGTCCAACCGCCCCTGGTCCCGATCCGTCCCGGCGACGGTGGCCCCGGCCGCGGCAAGCCGCTCGGCCACCACAGGCCCGAGCCCACCGCCGATCCCTGCGATGACGTAGACCCGGCCGTCGAGGCTAAGGCTCATATGGGGGAGAGAGGATTCGAACCTCTGTAGGCATAGCCAACTGGTTTACAGCCAGTCCCCTTTAACCACTCGGGCACTCCCCCAGGAGGGTGATCGAGTTTATCGGCAGCTCATGTCTCGACGCCGAGGCGGGTGGCCATCTGCTCGTTGAAGGCCTTGAGGGCCGACATCGGGCGCATGAAGACGGTCAGCTCGGCGACCTTGCCGTCGGCGTCCAGCTCGAGGAAGTCGATGCCCTCGAGCTCGCGGTCGCCGACGCGGGCCTTGAAGCGCAGGGCGACGGTGTCGCCCTCCGCCAGCTCGTCGGTGTAGCGGAAGTCCTCCAGGGTGGCGACGACATGGGTGAGCACGCCGAGCACGATCTCGCGGCCCTCGAAGCCGCGGAAGAGGATCGGACTGTGCAGGACGACGTCCTCGCGCAGGACATCGGTCATCGCCTCCAGATCCTTGTTCTCGGCGGCGAGACGGAAGGGGTGCGGGGCGGCCATCAGCGCGGCACCATCATTTTGCGAGGGGCTCCAGGACGAAGAGCGCGATGTCGCGGTCGGTCCGCGCCTCGTATTCGTCGAAGCCGGAGTACTGCACGTTGTGGCGTCGCCAGAGGTCGGCGCGCTCCTCGCCCTCGGCGACGCGGGCCCGGACCGGCACTCGCCTGCGCCCGACCTCGACCTCCGCCTCCGGCGTCGCCTTGAGGTTGAGCGACCAGGCCGGCGTGCGGCTGTGGCCGGCGTTGGAGCCGATCACGACGTAGCTCTCGCCCTCGGCCAGGTAGACGACGGGCGCCGTGCGCTGCTGGCCCGATTTGCGCCCCGTGGTCGTCAGCAGCAATACCGGCGCCTCGTTGACCTTGCCCATCAGCCGCCCGCCCGAGACGCGGTAGAGCGGCACATTCAGCTTGCCCATCCAGCGCAACCCCGTCGCACCAATCATCTGTGACATGCGCGAGTAGAACTTGTCACCGGAAGGCACGACAGAAGTATCTCAGTCTGACGGCGTCCCGGGCCGTCAGGTCAGCTTGCTTCGCGGAGCATCTGCGCCTCCGGCAGGTGCTGCAGTTTCTTCAGCGTGTTGTTCTCGATCTGACGGATGCGCTCGCGGGTCACGCCAAAGGTGTTGCCGACCTCCTCGAGCGTCAGCGGCTCCATCCCGGTGAGGCCGTAGCGCAGCTCGATCACCTGCCGCTCGCGGTCCGGCAGCGAGTCGAGCGCCCGCCGCACCCCTTCCTTCTGCAGATGTTCGCTCGCCTCTTCGAAGGGCTCGGCGACCGTGTCGTCGGCGACGAAATCGCCGAGCTCGGAGTCGTCCTCGTCGCCAACCGGTTTCTCCAGCGAGACCGGCAGCTGGGCGACGCGGAGGATCTCACGCACTTCCCCGAGCGGCCAGCGCAGCTCCTCGGCGATCTCCGCCGGCTCGGGCTCGCGGCCGTATTTCTGCACCAGCTGGCGCTCGACATGCGCGACCCGGTTGAGCTTCTCGACCATGTGTACGGGGATGCGGATCGTCCGCGCCTTGTCGGCGATCGCCCGCGTCACCGCCTGGCGGATCCACCAGGTCGCGTAGGTGGAGAACTTGTAGCCGCGCCGGTAGTCGAACTTCTCGACCGCCCGGATCAACCCCAGCGAGCCCTCCTGGATCAGGTCGAGGAAGCTCAGCCCGCGCCCCAGATAGCCTTTCGCGATCGAGACGACGAGGCGCAGGTTGGCCTCGACCATCTGCCGCTTGGCGATCATGTCGCCGCGCTCGATCCGCTTCGCCAGTTCGACCTCCTGGGCCGCGGTGAGCAGGTCGACGCGCCCGATCGAGCGCAGGTAGAGGCGCAGCGAGTCGAGGCTCGGTTCGACCGTCAGGTCGAGCTCCTGCTTGCGCGCGGCGCCGGCCCCGTTGGCCGCCTCGGCGCGCTGTTCCTTGTAAGCGCTGACGCCGTCCTCGGAGATCACTTCGACGCCGTTCTCGACCAGATGGGCGTGCAGGCCGGCGACCTGCTCCTTGGTCACCTCGACCTCCTCCAGTGTCGAGGCGATCTGCTCGAAGGTCAGGTAGCCCCGCTCGCGTCCGAGCGCCACCAGCGCCTGGAGCTCCTGCGGCCCCACCGGCTGCTCGCCCGAATCCTGATTCAGCCCCTGCGGGACCGTCTCCAACGGCTCGATGTCACTGCCTCCAATGCAACCCTGTTCCCCTCCCCGGGGACCGGCCCCAACGCTCCGGCCTCGCGAAGTATAGGACTCGAATGGCCTAGGCTTCCCCCTGCCATGGCAAGCCGCTCGACCGCGCCGCCCTCGACCGCCGCGCCCGATGTGCAGTCGGGGACGCCGGCCACCCAGGTGAGCCTCTCGCGGGTCGGCGTCACCGGAGTCGAGAAGGTGATCCGGGTCAAGGCGAACGGCGAAGAGAACCTCTACAGCGCCGACTTCGAGTGCTTCGTCGACCTCAACCCACGCCAGGCCGGCGTCCACATGTCGCGCTTCGAAGAAGTGGTCGGCGAGGCGATCGACGAGGTCGTGCTCGGCGAGGCGTTCCGCGCCGAGGTGCTCGCCGCCCACATCGCCCAGCGCGTGCGCGAGCGCCAGGGCGGCCTGCGGGCCGCGGTGTCGGTGACAGCCCGCTACCCCGAGACCGTCGAGACCCCCGCCAGCGGACAGCGCACGCAGGAGATCTACGTCCTCTTCGGCACCGCGGTCGACTCGCTGCGCGGCACGCGGACGCTGACCGGCGTGCAGGCGCAGGGGATGACCGCCTGCCCCTGCGCGCAGGAGATGGTCGGCGGGCTGGCCCGCGAACGGCTCGCCGAGCGCGGCTTCGACGCCGAGCAGATCGAGGCGGCGATCGAGGCGGTCCCGATCGCCACCCACAACCAGCGCGGCATCGGCACCCTGCACATCGGCTGCCCCGAGGGCGGTCCGGCCTGGATCGACGCGCCGGAGATGGTGCGCATCGTCGAGCAGTCGATGAGCTCGGAGATCTACGAGTTGATGAAGCGGCCCGACGAGCTCGCCGTGGTCGCCAAGGCGCACGCCCAGCCGCGCTTCGTCGAGGACTGCGTGCGCGAGATGGTGCGCCGGGTCGCCGCCGACTACCCCGACCTGCCGGGCGACGCCTTCGTGATGGCCCGCCAGGAGAACCTGGAGACGATCCACCGCCACAACGTCGTCGCCGAGCGCTACGGCAAGCTCGAAGACCTGCGCGAGGAGCTGACGAGCGGCGAGCACCAGCGCCGCCACACGACGATGCGAGAGTGGCTAGAGGCACCAGCCAGCTAAGGGCCGACGGGCCTAAAACCCACCTATTTCGTGGCTTTTCGGCCCATCGGCGGCTTTGCGGGCTTGCTCGAGCCGCTTGCGCAGTCCGAGGAAGTAGTCGGCGCCGCTGATCACGGTCGCTGCGACCGCCAGGTAGACGAGGACGTCGGCCCAGACCGGCGCCGGGTCGGCGGCGATCAGCGCGATCACGGCGGCGATCTGCAGCACCGTCTTCACCTTCCCCATCCAGCTGGCGGCGATCACGACGCCGCGCTCGGCGGCGATCGCCCGCAGGCCGGTGACCGCGATCTCGCGCGCGATGATCACCATCGCCACCCAGGCCTGCAGGCGGCCCAGCGAGACCAGCGAGATCAGCGCCGCGGTGATCAGGAGCTTGTCGGCGAGCGGGTCCATCAGCTTGCCGAAGGTCGTGATCGCGTCGCGCGAGCGGGCGAAGTAGCCGTCGAGGCCGTCGGTGGCCGCCGCCAGGGCGAAGACGGCGGCGGCGAGCGCGTCCCCGTTCGGCGTCTCCCCCAGCAGCGCCACGACGACGACCGGCACCGCGAGGATCCGCAGCAGGGTCAGCGTGTTGGCGAGGTTAAGCGGGAACATCGGCCTTGGCCGCGCGGGCCTCGGCGTCGCGCTCGGCGAAGTAGGCCTCGCCCTCGATGCTGATGTGCGGCACGAAGCGGCCGATCCAGCCGGGCAGCCACCAGGCGCGCCTGCCGAGCAGCACCATCACCGCTGGGACGAGCAGGCAGCGGACCAGGGTCGAGTCGATCGCGATCGCGACGGCCAGCCCGACGCCGAACTCCTTGACCACCGGGTCGCCGTTGAGCACGAAGCTGGCGAAGACGCAGACCATGATCGCCGCGGCGGAGGTGATCACGCGGCCCGTGTTGGCCAGCCCTTCGACGACCGCCCGGCGCTCGTCGCCGTTCTCCTCGTAGTGCTCGTGCATCTGGGTCAGCAGGAAGACCTCGTAGTCCATCGAGAGCCCGAAGAGGATCGCGAACATCAGCAGCGGCACGAAGCTGACGATCGGGATCGATTCGTCGAGCCCGATCAGCGAGGCGCCCCAGCCGAGCTGGAAGACCGCGGTCACGACGCCGTACGCCGCGGCGACCGAGAGCAGGTTCATCGCCGCCGCCTTGAGCGGCACCAGCAGCGAGCGGAAGGCGAGCAGCAGGACGACGAAGCTGAGCGCGACGACGATCGCGATCATCAGCGGCAGCTTGTCGCCGATCTGCGTCGCCAGGTCGATGTAGCCGGCGGTCTGGCCGCCGACGTAGGCCGCTCCGGCGACCCCCGCCATCGCCCTGGGTATGGCCGTGTCGCGCAGGTTTTCGACCAGGTCGATGGTCGAGCCGTCCCAGGGAGCGGACTTCGAGATCACGGTGAAGACGGCGACGGTCCCCCGTTCGTCGAGGGTCGGCGGGCCGACCTGAGCGACGTCGGCGGCGCCGCCGATCGCCTTCTGCAGGCCCGGCAGCGCCGCCTTCGCGTCCTGCGGCGTGTCGAATTCGGAGGCGATCAGGAGCGGCCCGATCAGGCCGGGGCCGAAGCCTTCGGCGAGCGCGTCGTAGTTCTGGCGCGACGTCGTGTCCTTGGGCAGCGCGCCGATGTCGTTCTGCCCCAGTTCGAGCTGGGTCACCGGCAGGGCGAGGACGACCAGGACCGCCAGCGCGGCGATCGCGGAGCGCCAGGGACGCCTCGAGACCCCCTCGGCCCAGCGCCGCCAGCCGTGCGGCTTCTTGTCGTCGGGGTGGGTCTTGCCGAGCTTGACGCGCAACGAGTCGATCCGCGGCCCCAGCGCCCCGAGCATCGCCGGCAGCAGGGTGGTCGCCGCGCAGACCGCGGTGACGACGGCGATCGCGGCCGTGAAGCCGAGCGTGGCGACGAGCGGGATCCCGGCGAAGGCGAGCGAGCAGAGCGCGATCACCACGGTGAAGCCGGCGAAGACGACGGCTCCGCCGGCGGTCGCCGTGGCGCGGGCGACCGACTCGCGCACATCCATGCCTTCGCGAAGCTGGAGTTTGTGCCTGGTGACGATGAACAGCGCGTAGTCGATGCCGACGCCGAGGCCGATCATCGTCGCCAGGGTCAGCGAGACGCCCGGGACTTCGACCACGTGCTCGAGCAGGCGGATGATCGAGAGCGAGCAGACGAGGCCGAGCATCGCCGAGAGGATCGGCATCGCCATCGCGGTCACCGTGCCGAAGGCGAAGAGCAGGATCACGATCGCGGCGGCGATCCCGATCGCCTCGCTCTGCTCGGTCGCCGGTTTGGAGAGCTGCTGGCCGACGTAGCCGCCGATCGAGACCTCGAGCCCGGCCGCTTCGGCCGGCTTGCCGGCGTCGAGGATCTGCTGGGCCTTGCTCTCGGTCAGGTTGCCGGGGCTGATCCCGAGAAACACCGGCGTGTAGGCGATCGTCCCGCCGCCGCTGACCAGGCCCTTGCCCTGCGCGCCGAGCGGATCGACCGCCGAGTTGACGCCGCCGATCGCCGTCAGCTGCTTCGTCGTTTCGGCAATCGCGGCGCTGTACTTCGGCTGATCGAGCGTGCCGCGCGGCGCCTCGAACGCCATCGGGTTGGACCCGTAGGCCTGCTTCGGCAGGTTCTCTTCCAGCAGTTCGGTCGCCTTGGTCGAGCCGGTGCCGGGCAGGGTGAGGTTTTCGCTCGTCTGGCTGCCGGCGGCGGCGCTGAAGCCGACCAGCGCGACGACCGCGATCAGCCAGACCGCGATCACCGGCCAGTGGTGCCGTGAGCAGAAGCGGCCGATCGCGTAGAGGGGGCCGGTCACGCCGGGATCATCCCCCACCGGGCGGCAGCACGCCGAGGTGCTGCCCGTGCCCGGCGGCGAGCCAGGCGTCGAGGGTGCGCGGCGCAGCCGTGTTCAGCTGCGCCGCCTTGTCGATGTAGAATTCGCGCGCGTCGGTCTCGAGCGCAGTGACGAGGGCGAGGTAGCCGGCCCGGCCCCTCGCCTGGGCAAGGTCGACTTCTTCGGCTTCGCCTTCGCTCTCGCCGCCGAGGCCGCGGATCGCCTTGGTCACATCATCGACGTACTGCCCCTCCTCGGCGCGCAGCCGGCGAGCCGCCGAGCGCCACGCGCCGTTCAGGTAGCTACGCCCCCGGGCGTAGACGCCGCGCAGGGTCAGCTCCCGGCTCAGCGCCGCGTTGAGGATCGCCGCGTCCGCTCCCTTTTCGGGATCGGTCTCGGCGCCGTGGCCGCTCCCGCCGCAACCGGTCACGGTCGGCAGCGACGCGATGACAGCAAGAAGCGCGATTAGGACGGCGGCGCGGCCGAAGCCGCGCCCGCCGTCCAAGCCACCTGCTGACGATTCGGAGCCCACCGGCTCGTGAGCCTATGGGCTGTGGGTGCCGGCGATGCCGGCCAATGGCTATTTCTTCTTCGCCTTGCCTTTGGCTTTCGCTTTTTTGCCCGAGGCTTTGGCTTTGCGTTTCGGCGCTTTTTTGGCGGCTTTCTCAGGCACCTCGTAGCCGAGGATCGCGACTGACATGTTGATGCCGTCCTCCTTCGACTTGGTGAGCCGTTTAACAGCCGAGGACTGTGCTTTCAACACGCCCTTCAGCGCGTCGGCCAGCACCACATTGATTTCGTCCCAGCCCTGCTCGTCGACGACCATCGGCGTCCAGCTCATGTGCCGATCCTCGCGCTCGTCGAACTTTTCCTCCTCGAGCGAGGCCACGACATCGTCGAGGACCATCTGGAAGAGGTCCGCACTCATGCCCTCGCGTGCCGATTTGGGCAGCTCGTGCCAATCGCGGTCCGTCAGGAACGCACGCGAGGTGGCGCGGTAGTAGTGCTCGACCGCACCGCGGCGCGGCTCGGTTTTCACCAGGCGGATGACTTCGTAGTCCTTGAGGACTTTGACGTGGTAGCTGACCTGGCTGAGGCCTTCGCCGAGCTCCTTCGCCAGCTCGTTGGGGCTGGCCATCCGTTCATTGAGGATCGCCAGGATCTCGGCGCGCAGTTCGTGCGCCAGTGATTTGACCAGCGCCTGGTTCACGCCTCGTTTGCTCTTGGCCTTCTTGCCTCTTTTGCTGCGTTTGGGGGTTTTGCTGTTTGCGGGCAAAGCGACTCCTCCGATCGTTGCTGGGTGGCTTAACCACTCCATCCTATTGAACACAAAGCCGGTTTTCCAGCCCATATTCAGACTATTTGCTTCCTATGTGGGAAATAGTGGAACTTTTTCCAGCAATCGCACGGTCGGTGGTCAGCGCTCATTGAGCGCGGGGAGAGCAGAGGACAAAGGGTCATGGAGGGGGTGAAGTAGATGAAGATTGCCGCTTCGGAGTCGGTCGTGCCAATGCTTTCGATCCACAAGGTCGGCTAACGCTCAGGCAGAGAACTCAACTTCTCGGAGCGCCGCCCGCCGTCAGCCACGGCGGGGCTCCACATGATTCAGTTCCGGCCCAATGGGGTCCAGGGCACAGAGCGCAGCCGCGGGCGACTCCCTTCGCGGACTCGAAGCCGAGGTCCACGGCTGCCGCCGCTGCCGGCGCCTGGTCGAGTGGCGCGAGGCGAGCGCCGCGGAGCCGCCGCGCCGTTTCCAGGGCCAGGACTACTGGGCGCGGCCCGTCGCCGGCTTCGGCGACCCGACGGCGCGGCTCGCGATCGTCGGATTGGCGCCGGCGGCGCACGGCGCCAACCGCACCGGCCGCATGTTCACCGGGGACCGCTCGGGGGACTGGCTCTATGCCGCCCTGCACCGCGCCGGCTACGCGAGCCAGGCCGAGGCGACGGACCGCGGGGACGGCCTGCGCCTGCGCGGCGCCTACGTCACCGCCGTCGTCCGCTGCGCCCCGCCGGCGAACCGCCCGGCGCCGGCCGAGCGCGACAACTGTCTGCCGTACCTGCAACGCGAGCTCGCTCTGCTCGACCGCTGCCGGACGATCGTCGCGCTCGGCTCCTTCGCCTGGGATGGATCGCTGCGGGCCCTGCGGGCGCTGGGCGAGGCCGTGCCGAAGCCAAAGCCGCGCTTCGGGCACGGCGCCGAAGCCGACGTCGGCCGATGGAAGCTGCTCGGCTGCTACCACCCGAGCCAGCAGAACACGTTCACCGGCCGCCTGACCGAGCCGATGCTCGACGAAGTCTTCACGCGGGCGCGCGAGCTGGGCGGGCGGAGCTAGAGCTCGTCGGTGTCGCCGGCCTGACGCTCGGCGATGCTCGCCGCCGTCTCGAAGGAGGCCATGACCACCTCGACCGAGATCGGCTCCTCCGCCGAGTCCTTGCAGCGCTCGGCGGAGCGCTCCTGAATCGTCTGGAATCGCTCCAGGGTTCCCTTCATCAGGCGCATCAGTTCGCCCCAGCCACGCTCGTCGAGCCTCAGCCAGGTGCGGCTCAGGTGCCTGTTGCGAGCGTCGAACACCCCGGCGGCGAGGGAATGGGCAAAGGAGCTCGTGATCCGGCGAAGCAGATCTCCGCTGAAGCTGGAGCGGATCCCCCGTGGCACCCGCATCCACTCCTTGTCGTCGAAATCGAGGCCCGGGGCGATCGGCTCGTAGAAGTGCTCGTCGAAACCGCGCCTCTGCACGGTGCGTATGAGACGGATCAGCCCCTTCCCGCGCAGCTTGCGGAAGTGATAGCTGACTTCGGAGGTCTCGATTTCGAGTTCGTTGGCGATTTCGGTCGGGCTTACGACACCGCGTTCGAACAGTGTCACCCAGACATGCCCGCGCAGCGGGTGGGTGAACACTTTCGCAAGTGTCGGGTCGATGACCTGCTTCAGCTTCTTCCCGTCCAGCTTGCCCATGCCAACCCTCCGTTCGTAGCTGTGCTTTCCTGGGTGCGTACCAGCCTAGTACCGGTAGCGGACCCTTCCGTGCAGTTTTCCTCGGGATTACTGCTGAAACTCATTAAAGCAATCAGGCGGTCAACCCCCGGGATCACAAAGGGAAGGCAGAAGATGAACAGACCGAGGATCAAGCGCACGACCGAGCAGATCGAAGCGCCGAACGGCGACCTGTACCTGATGCGCCCCAGCGCCGGCGCCGATGTGCAGATCGAGAACCCCGACCGCGACGGCCGCGACCTGCTCGCCGCGCTCGACGGCTCTCGCGACCGCGGGGCGCTGGTGGAGCGTTTCGGCACAGACGCCGTGGACGATCTGCTGGCGCAGCTCGAGGAGCTCGGCCTGGTCGAGGACGCGGCCGACGACGACCTGATCCCGGCGGCGACGATCGAGCGCTTCGATCGCCAGATCCGCTACTTCTCCGACATCACCGCCGGCCCGCCGCCCTCGCAGTGCCAGGCGCGGCTGGAAAGCGCCCGCCTCGTCGTCCTCGGGGTCGGCGGCCTGGGCGGCTGGTCGGCGCTCTCGCTGGCCTGCTGCGGCATCGGCGAGATGCTGCTGGTCGACGGCGACCGGGTCGAGGAGAGCAACCTCAACCGCCAGGTCCTCTACAGCGAGGCCGACATCGGCCGGCTCAAGGTCGAGGTCGCGGCGGAACGGCTCGGCGGCTTCAACTCGCGCATGCGCCTGGAGACGCTGCCCGAGAAAGTCGACGGCGAAGCGGCGATCACCTCGCTGATCGAGGGCTACGACCTGGTGATCGACGCGGCCGACTGGCCCGCCCACGAAATCGAGCAGTGGTGCAACGGCGCCTGCTTCGCCGCCGAGATCCCCTACATCACGATGAGCCACTTCCCGCCGATCGCGCGGGTCGGGCCGCTGTACGTGCCGGGCGTGACCGGCTGCTTCGCCTGCCAGGTGGCCGCGTACCGGCGCAGCTACCCGATGTTCGACGTCGCGATCGAGCAGCGCCGCGCCAAAGCGTCGCCGGCGGCGACGCTGGGACCGGCGTGTGGGCTGATCGGCGGCCAGGTCGGGCTCGATGTGATGCACCACCTGACCGGCCTGGCCGAGCCCTCGACCCAGGGGGTCGGCCACATCTACGATCTGCGCACGATGGAGGTCGAACGCGAGCCCGTCGTGCCGGAGCCGGACTGCCCCGTCTGCGGGCACCTGTCGACGGCGGCCCCGCGCGGCCAGGGCGAGACGAAGGCGGGGCGCAAGTAGTTCACCCCCGAACGGCCCGCGGTCGAGGTTTCGACCGCTATGCGAATCGAACCTCTACCGCGCCCCGATAGATTGGGGAGCATGTTCGGCCCGACACGGCTTGCCCTCGCCACCGCCCTGTGCGCGGCGGCGATCGGAGGCTGCGGCTCCTCCGGCGACTCGGGCGAGTCGAGCGGCGGCGAACCGACGGCCAGAGCGACGACCCCGAGCGCGCCGCCGGGCTCCTCGGTCCGGAGCTGCGGGAACACCACGGTCGCGGGAACCGAACGGCTGCGGGTGACCGGCGTCGGCTGCGACGTCGGCCGCGGCGTCGTCGCGGAGTGGGCGAACAAGCCCGCCTGCTCGGGCCCAGCAGGCGCGTCGCGCTTCTCCTGCACCGTTCACGGCGACTACCGCTGCCTCGGCGCCGCCGGCGAACGCGGCGTAGCGGTCAGCTGCGCGCAACCCGGCAGCTCGATCTCGTTCCTCGCCCAGCGCGGCTGAGGCCGGTCAACTCGCCCCCGCGACGGAACCGGCGGCCCATCACCCCTGAACCACGCCGCCTAGAATGGGACCAAGAGTGCCGGCGTAGCTCAGTTGGTAGAGCACTTCATTCGTAATGAAGGGGTCCCCGGTTCAAGTCCGGGCGTCGGCTCTTAAAAGCCTTACTGAGCGAGTCGATCGAGAACGCGCTTGTCATTCTCCATCAGCTGGCTCAGGCGAGCCTGGAAATCCTTGTCCTTGCGCCGTGCGTCGATGTGATGATCGATGGCGTCGCGCACGGCCTCCGAAACGGGCACGCCATCCGCACGGGCAACCGCCTCAAGCTCGGCGGCCTTGTCCTCGGGAAGACGCATCGTGAAAGCTTTGGTCATCATGTCAAGGTATCTTGGTATCACGAAACCATGGATGAGCAGATTGATCTTGCCGAATTCCTCGTCATCGCCGAGCGCGCTGTCCGAGGACGACTTCGTGGAATGGGTCAAAGCTCAGGCAAGTAGAGCGTCCGACGGAGGTCTGCCTGTCGAGCCCTAGTTGAGCGGGGTGCCGGCGAGGCTGGCGACCTTCCAGTCGCCGTCTTCGTTGGCCATCGGCATCGCCAGGATGGTGCCCTTGACGCCCTTGTAGATGACGAAGGAGCGGTCGCCTTCGACCCGCAGCGAGCCGACGTTGGCCTTCTCGGCTTCCTGCTTCATCGCCGACCTGGCCGCCGGGTTGGTCAGTTTTTCGAGGATCCCGGCGCAGCTCGTCTCCTTCAGCTGCTTCGCCTGGGCGGCCAGTTTTTCGAACGATTCGACGATCGACTTCGACATGTAGTCGCAGGCGGCTGCCCAATTGCCTTCGGCGCGCGCGTCGAGGAAGTTGTGCAGGGCAACCGCCGCGACGTCGAGTTCCTGCTGTTCGGCCTCCTTGCCGAATTCCTGCACGCTGTTGTCGCCGCCCTTCTGCACGTACTGCTGCGAGCCGCCGCCGGCGTCGCTGTGCTGCTTGGGCGTGAATTCGGTCGCTTCGCCCTTGTGCGAGGAGCTTTCGGATCCGCTTCCCCCGCCTTCGGCGCCCTTCGCTTCGCTCTGCTTGGAGCCGGAACCGCCGGAGCCACCGGCAGTCTGCGCCTGAGCGGCTTCGGTCGACGAGCTCGAGCTGTCACCGCTGCCACCGCCGCAGGCACCGAGGCCCACGGCGAGCAGGAATACGGCGAGAGCCCCTGCCAGGGTCTTCGAAACTCTCCTCACAGATCGAAGTCTAGAGAATCGCCCGTTTGTGCTCCCGGCCGAAGGGCGAATGGCACATGCCGGACCGGGAGTTAGGATCGTTGGGGATGGCAGAGGGGATCTCGATCGTTTTGGCCGACGACCACACGGTCGTGCGGCGGGCGCTGCGGGTGCTGCTCGAGGAGGAGGACGGCTTCGAGGTGGTCGCCGAGGCCGAGGACGCCGACGGCGCGATCCGCTACGTGCGCGGACACAAGCCCGATGTGCTGATCCTCGACCTCAACATGCCCGGCAGGCCCAGCCTCGAGGCAATCCCCGACATGCGGGAGGCTTCGCCGAAGACCAAGATCGTCGTGCTGACGATGCAGAAAGAGCCGGCCTTCGCGCGCCAGGCGCTGCAGCTCGGCGTGCTCGGCTACGTGCTCAAGGAGGCCGCCGACGACGAGCTCGTGCAGGCGGTGCGGTGCGCCTCGGCGGGCGAGACCTACCTGCAGCCCGCGCTCGGCGCCAAGCTCGCCTCAGAACCGGAATCGACGACGAGCGACCTGAGCGAACGCGAGACCGACGTCCTGCGGCTGATCGCGCTCGGCCACACCAACGCCGAGATCGCCGAAAAGCTCTACATCAGCGTGCGCACGGTGGAGACCCACCGCGCCCACATCCAGCAGAAGCTCGGCGTCTCCAGCCGCGCCGAGCTAGTCCAGAGCGCGCTCTCCCGCGGCCTGGTCGAGACCTGAGCCGGCACTCGCCGGCGCCAGCGGCACCGAGGCGAGGATCCGCGTCCCCGCCCCCTCCCTCGATTCGATCTGCAGTTCACCCCCGACCAGCTCGATCCGCTCGCGCATCCCGGCGAGGCCGAAGCCGCTGGTGTCGTCGGTGGGGTCGAAGCCCTTGCCGTCGTCGGAGACGAGGACGGCGAGCCGGTCCTCGTCGCTGCGCACCTGCAACTGGGCGCGCCCGGCCCCCGAGTGCTTGGCGACGTTGTTGAGCGCCTCCTGCACCAGCCGGTAGACGACCGTCTCCAGCTCCGAATCGAGGCGCTCGGCCGCGACTTCGAAGTCGGCGTCGAACTCGATCTCGGCGCTGTGCTCGACCCGCTCGACCAGATCTTCCAGCGCCGCGGCCAGGCCGAGCTGGTCGAGCGTCGCCGGGCGCAGCTCGCTGATCAGCGCGCGCAGCTCTTCGACGTCGCGGGAGATGTCGCCGACCGCCTCCTCGACCGCGTCGGTGAGCCGCGCCACATCGCCGCTCTTCAGCGCCGAGGAGAGCGCGACCCGGCGCGAGCCGAGCCCCTGCAGGATCGAGTCGTGCAGCTCGCGCGCCCAGCGCGCCCGCTCGCGCTCGGTCGCCTTGAGGGTCTGACGCAGGCGCTCCTCGGTGACCGACTGGACGGTCGCGACGGCGGTCGCCGCGCTGGCCGCCGCCGCGTTCAGCAGCCGCTCGTCTTCCGGGAAGAAATCGGGGCCTTCCTCGACCCGGTCCAGCGCGACGATCGCGCCCAGCATACGGCCGCGGAACCTGAGCGGCGCCCGCAGTGCGGCGCGTGCCTTGAGGTCGATGCTCCGCATTGCGACGATCGTCGCCTCCGTGGTCTCGCGCTCCACCGTCAGGTAGCGCCCGACCGGGTCCGAACCGCACTCGCCGGCGGCGGCGGCGACCTCGCAGCGCGCCCCGTCGTGCAACATGACGAGCAGCGAGCGAGCGCCGACCAGCGCCCGCACCCGCTTGGCGATCGTCTCCAGGACGCGCGCCCGGTCGGTCTCGCCGCCGACCGCGCGGGCGATCTCGGTCGTCGCCTCGAGCCCGTGTACGGCCCGCTCCAGAGCCCCGCGCTCCTCCTCGGACTGCCCGTAGAGGCGCACGTTGAAGATCGTCACCCCCGCCCATTCGGCGAGGATCGTCGCCGCTTCCTCGTCGGCGGCGTCGAAGTCCCCGTCCTCCTTCTCGGTCAGGTAGAGGTTGCCGTAGGCCTGGCCGCGGACGACGATCGGCACGCCGAGGAAGCTGTGCATCGGCGGGTGTCCGGGCGGGAAGCCGTAGGAGCGGGGATGCTCGCCGACCTCGCGCAGGCGCAGCGGCGCCGGGTTGCGGATCAACTCGCCGAGCACGCCGCGACCGCGCGGCAGGTCGCCGATCCGCGCCCGGGTCCCCTCGTCGATGCCGATGTAGATGAAGCGCTCCAGCTCGTGCCGGTCTTCGTCGAGGATGCCGAGCGCCGCGTAGCGGGCGCCGGTCACCTCGCGCGCCACCGCGACCACCTCGTTCAGCACCGCCTCGAGGTCGAGCTGGGCGATGAGCCCCCGGCCGACATCCATCAGCCTCCGCAGACGGTGCTCATCGAGAACGTCCCGGGCCATCGGTCAAAAGTAGCGCAGGCACGAGGCGATCGAGCGCCTTGGCGATCATTGCGTCAGCAAAGTGTTCTAAGCTGCTCGCGATCTTCTCGGTTCGGGGGACAGTGACGATCGTCGGGCTGGCTGTTGCGCTGGTGTTGGCCCTGGGCTGCGCAAACGCGACGCCGCAGGGGCGGATCGTCGTGTACGGCGCCGCGTCGGGCTCGAACCTGCATCTCAGCGCTCGGGGCTCGCACCTGCTGGTGAAGGGCGCCATGAGCCGCTCCCAGCCGGTCGGCTGCCGCTTCGCGCACGGGCACCGAATGGCCGTCTGCAGCCTGCGCAACGTCGGCGGCATCGAAGTCGACATGGGGCCGAACGGCGATTTCGTCGAAGTCGAAGACAAGCTGCCGGTGCCGCTCACCGCGCGGCTCGGCGACGGCTCGGACAAGTTCATCGGCAACGGCGAGCCCGACACCTGCTACTCGGAAGGGGCGCGCCGCAACCGCTGCATCGGCGGCCCCGGCGACGACATCTGCATCACCGGCAACCAGAACAGCGACTGCGTCGGCGGGGCGGGCAACGACTACTGCCAGACCGGGGCCGGCAGCGACGGCTGCTGGGGCGGGCCGGGGAACGACATCTGCCGCATGGGGCCGGGTCACGACGGCTGCCACGGCGAAGGCGGCCACGACGAGCTCTACGGCGGGCCGAGCAGCGACCAGCTCTACGGCGGCGAAGGCTACGACCACTGCGACGGCCTGCCCGGCTGGGGCAAGTCGCACGAATGCGAGGCGGGCCCCGGCCGCTGACCGGACAGCGACCGCGGTAGAGGTTTGGCCCGCTATCCGAATCGAACCTCTACCGCGCTTTGGCGGTCGTGTCGATTCCGAGAACACCCGCGAGCGCGAGCTGCTGCTTTCCGCCTTGGCGAGCAGTCGCTGATGCGGATCGCCGATCAACTCTCGATGATTCAGAAGGCGCTCGAAACGCAGAACAACCTTTTGCGCAAGCTGGTCGAGCGTATCGACGCAAGGTAGCTCCGAGCGGAGCACCTCTAGCCCACTCTGCGAAAGAGCGGAGCGCTCGATTAGTGAGCAGCCAGGTCGGGCTTGAGCACCCGGCTGCTGCCATCAGCGGCGACTAGAACGACCGAGCGACCTTCGTCGGCGGCTCGCTGAATCTCGTGGCCCGCGTAAGGCGTATCGGCGTCGATGAACGCCGCGCGCTCGGGGTAGGGCGACCGCCCCTCGATGGCGAGGTCGATGGCTTCGTCCATCACCTTGGCGGCGGGGGAGCGATTGCTTTCGGTGCTCATTGCCGTTCCCATCCTTCGATCATCTTGCGGTATCCGCCCTCGATCTCCTCGATTGAAGCGCGCATTCCTTCTCCAAGGGTACCGCTGTGGAAGGGCGTCCCCGCCTGCTTGCCCTCGCTGCGGGTATAGCGGTGCATCTCGTTGTGCCCGTGAGCGCTGTCGTAGACGCGGATCGTCTCGGTGCTGTTTCCCACCGCGAGCAGCAAGACGACCGCATAGTCGGTCACCTCCGGCCCCTCGGACGCGAACTCAACCGAGACCATCGCCCCGAGGGCGTGGTCGAGAATGCGCAGGTAGTCGACGCTCATGGCCGCCGGACAGTAGCCGCATCCTCTTGTGCGCGTTCGGCCGGGAACTCGGCACGAAATGTTGGCGGGCCTCTCGGGTGCCAATGGGGTGCCAGCCGCCCCCGTTCGCAGCCGGATTCAGCCGTAGGCAACCGGATCGGTGGTCGCCTGTCCGAATCCTCGCAAACTGCCCTCTGAAGCCAAACCTGGCCCTACAAAGCGGAGGGGGTGGGATTCGAACCCACGAGCGCCTTGCGACGCCAACAGTTTTCGAGACTGCCCCGTTCAACCACTCCGGCACCCCTCCGGGGCACTTCGGTCCGGCGGCTGATTGTACGTAGGGCGGCTTCGGAGCGGTGCATGGCTCAAGGCGAGGCGTCCTGTCGCCGATGCAGGCACGGTGCAAGGCAGCGCGCAGACCCGTATCGGGCGGTGGTTCGACCGCCATCCGCTGCCCCTGCGCCTGTTCGCACTCTGCGCGCTGATCTGGGGCGTCGGTTACCTGATCTGGCGCTTCGGTTGGAGCGGCGAAGGCGCCAACCCCGTGCTCTTCGCGATGCTGCTGCTGACCGAGGTCTACGGGCTCTGGGCGCTGGGCACGCTCGCCTGGTACTCGTGGTCGCAGCCGGCCGTGGTGCGACCGCCGGCGACGCCGGGTCGCGCGATCGACGTCTACGTCTGCACCTACGACGAGCCGCTCGAGGTCGTCGCGGCGACGCTGGCCGGCTGCCGCGCGCTGACCTACCCGCACACGACCTACCTGCTCGACGACGGGCGGCGACCGGAGATGGAGGAGCTGGCGCACACCGCCGGCGCGGCGTACTTGACCCGGCCCGACAACTCGCACGCCAAGGCGGGAAACATCAATGCGGCGCTCGAGCGCACCGAGGGCGAGCTGGTGCTGATGCTCGACGCCGACCACGTGCCGATGCCCGACGCGCTCGACGCGATGGTCGGCTACTTCGACGACGAGCGCGTCTGCCTGGTGCAGAGCCCGCACGACTTCTTCAACCACGACTCGGTCCAGCACTACGTCGTCGGCCGGCACGAGCAGTCGCTCTTCTACCGTGTCGTCTGCCCCGGCAAGGACCGCGACGGCGCCGCCTACTGGTGCGGCTCCTCGGCAGTGCTGCGGCGCGAGGCGCTGCTCGAGATCGGCGGCGTCGCGACCGAGACGATCGCCGAGGACTTCCACACGACGATCCGCATGCAGCGCCACGGCTGGACGACCCGCTACCACGACGAGGTGCTGGTCCAGGGCCTCGCGCCGCACGACCTCGACAGCTACCTGCTGCAGCGCGACCGCTGGGCGCGCGGCAACCTCGCCGTCTTCACCCTTCCCGAGTCCCCCCTGCGCGCCCGCGAGTTGCGCCCGCTCCAGCGGCTCTCCTACTTCGCCAGCCTCGCCGCCTACCTGGCGCCGCCGATGCGCCTGCTGCTGCTGGCGACCGTGGGGGCGGTGCTGTGGACCGGAGCGCTGCCGATGAAGATCAGCGTCGTCGCCCTGGCGGCGCTCTGGCTGCCGGCCGTCAGCCTCAACCTGCTCGCCGGCTCGGCGCTGACCCGCGGCTACATGAAGATCGGCGAGACCGCCCACTACGAACTGCTGACGATGGAGATCTACACGCGGGCGCTGCGCTGCATCTTCCGCCCCGGGCACACCGCCTTCAAGGTGACGCCGAAGCAGGGCGACGGCGGCGGCGGGCTCGATGCGGTGCGAAAGCTGCACCTGGTCGTCATCGCGGCGGTCGTGGTCGGCGGCGGGACGATCCTGCGCCTGCTCGACCTGGTCGGCGTCGGGCCGCTGCCCGATATGCCGGGGATTGCCGCCTGGATCGTGCCGCTGCTCGGGCTGATCGAGATGCGCCGCATTCTGCGCACGCTGCTCGCCGTAGGGCGCCGCCAGCAGCGGCGCCAGGTCTACCGCTTCGAGGGCGACGCGGCGGCCCACTGCTTCGCCGCCGGCGGGCACATCGGCGGCCGTCTGGTCGACGCCAGCGCCGCCGGGGTCGGGCTGGTCCTCGACGCCCCGGTGACCGTCGGCGAGCGCCCGGCTGTGCTGCTCGAGCTCGAGGATGCGACCGGCGAGGCCCACGAAGTCGCCGCCCAGGTCGAAGTGCGCACCTGCCGCGAGACCGAGGGCCGCTTCCTGGTCGGCGCGACGATCGAGGAGATCGACTCCGCTTCCCGCATGCGCCTGATGGAGTGGTGCTACGTCGTCTGCAGCCACGAGCGCCTGCGCGGCCACCGCCCCGCGGCGCCCGCCCCGGCATCGGGCGAGGAGATCGTGCTGCCGCTTGACGAGCGCCCGGCACCGGCGCTGACGATCAGCGAGGCTCCGGAAGCCGCCTAGCCTCTAGGCTTGTCCCACCCTGGAGAGGTGTCCGAGTGGCTTAAGGAGCGCGACTGGAAATCGCGTGGGCGGGGTTAACCCGTCTCGTGGGTTCGAATCCCACCCTCTCCGCTCGCGCGCGGATTGCGGCGCCTGGCGGCGTCATCGGGGTCTCGCTGTGCAGAGCACTATCGAGACCCCTCTTTCTTGCCAGACTTGCCCTTCGCGCGCGAGTCACGCCTCACCGAAAAGAAGTCGCGCAGCAGCGCCGCGCACTCCGCCTCCATGACGCCGCCGACAATCTCCGGTCGGTGGTTGAGCGCCGGCTCGGCGAGGACGTCGAGGATGCTGCCTGCCGCGCCGGCCTTGGGGTCGGCGGC
>Ga0209919_1000156_pt1 | contig 35312 bp, 32 predicted proteins | sample SalPon2A_C_D2_MG_FD_185721 | JGI IMG/M metagenome (GOLD analysis project Ga0209919, IMG submission 185721) | Soil microbial communities from South San Francisco under conditions of wetland restoration - Salt Pond MetaG R2A_C_D2_MG (SPAdes)... | ecosystem: Environmental > Terrestrial > Soil >... | reverse complement strand
GCCGTTCCATTTCGGTTTCATCTCCGCACGCGAGACGCCGAGGATCGCCACCTCGGGCGCGTTCACGATGGGCGTGAACGCCGTGCCGCCGATGCTGCCCAGGCTGGAAATCGAAAAGCAACCGCCCTCGATGTTCTCGCGCTTAAGCTTGCCCTCGCGCGCCTTCTCGCCGAGATCCGCCAGTTCCCCGGCGATGTCGAGCAACGACTTCTTGTCGGCGTCGCGGATCACGGGCACCATCAGCCCCTGGTCGGTATCGACGGCGAAACCGATGTGATAGTAGTGCTTGAGGATGATCGCCTCGCCCGAAGGATCGAGCGAGGCGTTGAAATCCGGATATTCCTTGAGTGCGAGCACCACGGCCCGCACCAGAAACGCCAACGGCGTCAGTTTGATGTCACGTTCCGCTGCCGCCTTCTTCATCGCCTTGCGCACGTCTTCCATCACCGTGATGTCGGCCTCGTCGTGCTGGGTGACATGCGGCGCGTTGACCCAGGCCGCCTGCAGGCGCGGGCCGGCAATCCGCTTGATGCGCGAGAGCGGCTTGCGCTCGACCTCGCCGAAGCGCGAGAAATCCACCTCGGGCACGCTCGGCAGGCCCGCACCGCCGCTGCGCATCGTGGACTTGACGAAGGCCTTGACGTCCTCGTGCGTGATACGGCCCTTGCGCGCGGAACCATGAACACGTGACAGATCCACCCCGAGTTCGCGGGCGAACTTGCGCACGCTCGGCCCGGCATGCGCCTTGACCATCGACACCCGGTCCACCGTCGGCGGCGCCTGTTCGCCCGGCGCAGGCTGCGTTTCGCGCGGCGATTCGCCGCGGTCCCAGGATTTACCGCCGGAGGCCTTCTTCGCCTTCGCTTCGCTTGCGGATTGCTCCGTCTTGCCGGAAGTCTTCCCGGCCGCCTTGTCCTTGCCCTTCCCGGAATCGGGTTTCGAAGTCTTGCCGGCGCCGGTATCCCGTTCGGATTTCGCGGCGCCGCCGTCCTCCTCGGCCACGGCGATGACGTCGCCCTCGCTCACCTTGTCGCCGACCTTGACCTTCACTTCCGTCAGCTTGCCGCCAAACGGCGCAGGCACATCCATCGTCGCCTTGTCCGACTCCAGCGTGATCAGCGAATCGTCCTTCTCCACCGTGTCGCCCGCCTTCACCAGCACCTCGATGATCTCCACCGCATCGAAATCGCCTATGTTGGGCAGCTTGATCTCTCGCGCCATGCTCGAACCCTCCGCTTACAATTGTTCGCGCGGTAGCGCGTCCGGATCGATGCCGTATTTCCTGACCGCCTCGGCCACCCTGGCGTTCTCCAGTTCGCCTTCGTCGGCCAGGGCCTTGAGTGCATTGACGACCACATGGTGCCGGTCCACCTCGAAGAAGCGGCGCAGGTCGGCCCGGTTGTCGCTGCGCCCGTAGCCGTCGGTGCCGAGCGTGACGTAACGCCGCGGGACGAACTCGCGAATCTGGTCGGCAAACAGTTTCACGTAGTCGCTCGCCGCGATCACCGGGCCCGTGGTTTTCTCCAGGCACTTCTCGACATGGCTTTTCGCCGGCTTGCCCGCGGCATGCAGCACGTTGGAGCGGCGCGTATCGAGCCCATCGCGGCGCAGCTCGGTGAAACTCGTGACGCTCCACACGTCGGCGGCGACGTTCCATTCCTTGTCGAGAATCTCCGCGGCCGCCTCGACTTCGCGCAGGATGGTGCCGCTGCCCATGAGCTGCACGCGCTTCTTGTGCCTGCCGACCGTGGCCAGCTTGTACATGCCGCGGATGATGCCGTCCTCGACGCCCTCGGGCATCGGCGGATGCGCGTAGTTTTCGTTCATTGCCGTGATGTAGAAGAACACGTGCTCCTGCTCGACGTGCATGCGCCGGATGCCTTCGCGCACGATAACTGCCATCTCGTAGCCGTAAGTCGGATCGTAGGCCACGCAGTTCGGGAACACGCTGGCGTAGACGTGGCTCTGGCCATCGTCGTGTTGCAAGCCCTCGCCCTCGAGCGTGGTACGCCCCGCCGTGCCGCCGATCAGGAAGCCGCGCGCCTGTATGTCGCCGGCCGCCCAGGCCAGGTCGCCGAAGCGCTGGAACCCGAACATCGAGTAGAAGAAGAAGAACGGGATCATCTCGATGCCGTGGTTGGCGTAGGCCGTTCCCGCGGCAATCCACGAGGAGAGCGAGCCCATCTCGGTAATGCCCTCTTCCAGTATCTGGCCGTCCTTGCTCTCCTTGTAGAACATGAGCTGGTCGGCGTCTTCCGGCTCGTAGAGCTGGCCCACGGCGGAGTAGATGCCGAGCTGGCGGAACAGGCCCTCCATGCCGAAGGTACGAGCCTCGTCGGGCACGATGGGCACGATGTGCTTGCTGAGTTCCTTGTCGCGCATGAGTACGGTGAGCAGGCGCACCAGCGTCATGGTGGTGGACATCTCGCGCCCGTCGCTGCCCTCGGTCAACACCTCGAAGCGGTCGGGATCGGGCATCTTCACCGGCGGCGCATCCTCGATCCGTATCGGCAGATATCCGCCCAGCGCCTCGCGGCGCTCGTGCAGGTATTTCATCTCGGGACTGTCGGGCGAGGGCTTGCAGAATGGCACGTCGTCGATCGACTCGTCGCTGACCGGGATGTTAAAGCGATCGCGGAACGCCTTGAGATCGTCGTCGGACAGTTTCTTCTGCTGGTGCGCGGTGTTGCGGCCCTGCCCGACGTTGCCCATGCCGTAGCCCTTGATCGTCTTCACCAGCACCACGGTCGGCTTGCCGTCGGCATTCTCCACGGCCCGCTTGTAGGCGGCGAAGATCTTCACCGCGTCGTTGCCGCCGCGGTTGAGGTGCCAGACTTCCTCGTCGCTCATGTTGGCAACCATGGCCTTCAACTCGGGGTACTTGCCGAAAAACTTCTCGCGCACGTAGGCGCCGTCGCGCGACTTGAACTTCTGATACTCGCCGTCCACGCACTCTTCCATGCGCTTGCGCAGCAGGCCCTGGGTATCCTGCGCCAGCAGCGGATCCCAGCGCGAGCCCCACACCACCTTGATCACGTTCCACCCGGCGCCGCGGAACTGGCCCTCCAGCTCCTGGATGATCTTGCCGTTGCCGCGCACCGGTCCGTCCAGGCGCTGCAGGTTGCAGTTGATCACGTAAATCAGGTTGTCGAGGCCCTCGCGCGCGGCCAGGTCGATGCCGGCCCGCGATTCCGGCTCGTCCATCTCGCCGTCGCCGAGCATCGCCCAGATCTTGCGCTCGGACGGCTCGACCAGCCCGCGGTGCTCCAGGTAGCGCATGAACCGCGCCTGGTAGACCGCCTGGATCGGTCCCAGGCCCATCGACACGGTGGGGAACTGCCAGTAATCGGGCATCAGCCACGCGTGCGGGTAGGAGGACAGTCCCGGCTCCAGCGCCTCGCGGCGGAAGCGCTTGAGCTGTTCCTCGTCGAAACGGCCCTCGAGGTAGGAGCGGGCATAGATGCCGGGCGAGGCGTGGCCCTGGATGAACACCATGTCCCCGCGGTCCTTCTCGGTGGCGCCGTGCCAGAAGTGGTTGAAGCCCACCTCGTAGAGCGTGGTCGCCGAGGCGTAGGTGGCGATATGGCCGCCGATGCCGGAATGGCTGCGGTTGGCGAGCACCACCATGGCCATGGCATTCCAGCGCAGGTAGGCTTCCAGGCGCCGCTCCAGCTCCAGGTTGCCGGGATAGGGCGGTTGCTGGCCCGGGGGGATCGTGTTCAGGTACGCCGTGGTGGTGTCGTAGGGCAGGTTCGCGCCGCTGCGGCGGGCCTGATCGATCAGCTGCTCGAGCAGGTAGTGCGCGCGCTCCATCCCCTCCGTGGACATCACGGAGCTGAGCGCCTCCAGCCATTCGCGGGTTTCCTGGGGGTCGAGATCCTGATTCCGAGTTGCGTCCAGCATGGGGACACTCCTTGTGTTCTGTGCGACTTTGCCAAGTGTAGTGCCCCGTGGCCGGAGGAACCGACCGCAAGGCGTCACATTCGCTCTCAGCTCCCGCGACGCCGGCAATGCGGTCATCCGGGGCTTCAAGTAACATGCACATTATAAATCTGCCTTCGGCCGCTACCGGAAAAACGTTTTGCACCTGACTCTGACCCGCCCCGACGACTTCCACCTCCACCTGCGCGACGGGGCCGCCCTCGCCGACCTGGTCCCGCCGGTCGCGGCCCGATTTGCGCGGGCCCTGGTCATGCCGAACCTCGCCCCGCCGGTCACCACCACGGCCGCCGCCCGGGCCTATCGCGACCGCATCCTGGCGGCCACGGAGTCGGATTTCGAGCCGCTGATGACGCTGTACCTGACCGAAGACACGGCGCCGGACGAAATCGACCGTGCCCGTGAGGCCGGCTTCATCCATGCCGTCAAACTGTATCCCGCCGGCGCCACCACGCATTCCAGCGCCGGCGTCCGCGACGTGGCCGCTACCCATGGCGTCCTCGAGCGCATGAGAGAGCGCGGCATGATCCTCGCCATCCATGGTGAAGTGGCCGACCCGGCGCTCGACCCCTACGCCCGCGAACCGCGTTTCATCGAGACGGTACTCGCCCCGCTGACCGAACGCTTCCCCGGCCTGAAGATCGTGCTCGAACACGTCAGCACCCGCGTCGCCGTGGACTTCGTGCGCGACGCCGGCCCCAATGTTGCGGCCACCATCACCGCGCATCACCTGCTCTACTCGCGCCGCATCCAGTTCGAGGGCGGGCTCTCGCCGCACCACTTCTGCCGCCCCATGCTGCAGACCGAATCCGATCGCGAAGCGCTGATCGCCGCCGCCACCGGCGGCGAGCCGACATTCTTCCTCGGCAGCGACAGCGCGCCGCATCCGCGCGCCAGGAAGGAATGCGCCCGCGCCGCTGCCGGTATCTATACCGGATACGCCGCCCTCGAGTTGTATGCCGAGGCCTTTGCCGAAGCCGGCGCGCTCGACCGGCTGGAGGATTTCGCCAGCCGCTTCGGTGCCGATTTCTACGGCCTGCCCCGCAATACCGGACGGGTCGCCCTGGAAGAAGCCCCGTGGGAAGCGCCGGGCGAATATCCCCTGGGCAGCGAGGCCGTGGTGCCGCTCAGGGCCGGCGAACGACTGCGCTTCAGGTTGACGGCATGATTCCGCTCGACAAACGCTTTCGCGGCTTCCTGCCGGTGGTGGTCGACGTCGAGACCGGCGGGCTCGAAGCGGAGACCGATGCCATCCTCGAAATCGCCGCCATCATCGTCGAGCCCGACACCGGCGGCGGCATCCGCCCCGGCGAATCGGTCGCGGTCCAGGTGGAGCCCTTCGAAGGGGCGCGCATCGTGGACAAATCGCTGGAAATTACCGGCATCGATGTCAACCAGGCCCTGCGCCCGGCTCTCCCGGAAAAGGAGGCACTGATGCGTGTGTTCCGCCCGATCCGGCGCGCCATGTCGGAGCATGACTGCACCCGCGCCGTGCTCGTCGGCCACAATGCCTTCTTCGACCTGGGCTTTCTCAATGCCGCCGTGCGCCGGACCGGCATCAAGCGCAACCCGTTCCATCCCTTCACCAGCTTCGACACCGCCACGCTCGGCGGCGTACTGCTGGGCCAGACCGTGCTCGCCCGGGCGCTGGAGGTCGCCGACATCGAGCAGGATCCCGGGGCCGCCCACTCTGCCGCCTACGACGCCCGGGTGACCGCCGAACTGTTCTGCCAACTGGTCAACGCCTGCGAAGACGTCTACCAGCGCGCGCTCGGTGACAGCCCCGGAATTTGATCCAATGCGCTACAGTCTTCTTTAATGGAACCTCTGATCTATTCATCCGCCAGGGAGTCCCTCCTATGCGCCCGTGCACCCTGTTTGCCGCCCTGCTGCTGAGCCTGCCCGCTTTCACCGCATGGGCCGCAGCGCCATCCACACCATCGTCGGCGACGGCGAAGACCACGGCGACGGCGACGCAAAACACTCCGAACAGCCAGACCGGCATCCGGGCCGCGGAAGACATCTCCCTTCCCCCTTCCGCCGTGCCTCCCTTTGCCCGGGCAGACACCAATCATGACGGCAAGATCGACTGGAAGGAAGCGCAGGCGCTCAAGGTACCGAAAAAGATTTTCGACAATGACGACTTCGACCATAACGGCACGCTCAACCAGACCGAATGGCTGTTCGTGCGCCTCGACATGACCGACTTTACCCCGGCCACCGCCACCCGGGCACCGGCCTCCTCCACCCACTGACCCCCTCACCGGAAACCGCATGTTCTCGCGCCTGCCGCCCGTCACCCTCGGTCTCCTGATCGCCAACGTCGCGGTATTCCTGCTTCAGCAGGTGGCCGGCCAGTACATGCTGGCCTGGTTTGCCCTGTGGCCGTGGGGGCCGGCCCAGGCGGTTCAGACCAGCCACGGCGTGGTAATGGTCGGCTTCCACGTATGGCAATTGGTGACCTACGGTTTCCTGCACGGCGGCATCGCCCACATCTTCTTCAACATGTTCGGCCTGTTCATGTTCGGTGCGCCGATTGAATACGCCTTCGGACGCAACCGTTTCCTGATCTACTACTTCGTGTGCATCGTCGTCGCCGCGATCGCGCACCTGCTCGTCGTGCACTTCGCGACCGGCGGCTTTTACCCCACGATCGGCGCCTCCGGCGGCGTATTCGGCGTGCTGCTTGCCTTTGGCATGCTTTTCCCGCACCAGCGCATCATGCTGCTCATACCGCCGATCCCGATGCCCGCCTGGGTCTTCGTAACCGGCTACGGACTGCTCGAACTGGTGCTCGGCGTCACCGGCACCGCCTCCGGAATCGCCCACTTCGCGCACCTTGGCGGCATGCTCGGCGGACTGGTGCTGATTCTCTACTGGCGAGGCAAATTCCCCTTCAAGCCACGCCAACTCCTGTTGCGATAACGCCGCCTCCCGGTTGAAAACAAACGGAACTCGGGCCGGCGCCGGTTTGTCGTTAATTGTGTGGTTCATGCAAAAAGGAGGAGAACATGAAGTTTCGCACCATCCTCACGCTGGCTGCACTTGCAGCCCCCGCCGCTGCTTTCGCACTCGGCTCGGGCCCACCGATGCAATCGAGTCCCCATCACGCCAAGATGCCCAAATCGGCGGTGCCCAAGTTCAAGAAGGCCGACGCCAACCATGACGGAAAGATCGAATGGAAGGAAGCCAAGGCCCTCGGCGTGCCGAAAAAACTGTTCAAACAGGACGATTTCAGCCAGAGCGGCAAACTGAGCAAGACCGAGTGGCAGTTCGTGCGCATGGAAATGCCCGCCAACAAGCCGTCCTCTCCCGGAAGCAGCATCTAAAGCTCATCCAGCGATGCCCGAGCGAAGCCCCGGTCCGGGGCTTCGCTCTTCTCTGCGTACCGGTCTTGAACCGCAAAAGACCAAGGGCGCTAAAATAGTGTGCTTTCGCCGCACCCGCGACCATGAACACACTCGATCCCCAGGATCTCTATGCCGTCAGCGAGCTGCTCACCGAAGAGGAGCAAATGGCACGCGAAACCACCGCCCGCTTCGTGGACGAACGCGCCCTGCCGCTGATGCCCGAAGCCTTCGAGAAGGCACGATTCCCCACCGAACTGGTGCCCGAGATGGCCGAACTCGGCCTGTTCGGCAGCTATTTCGAGGGCTACGGCTGCGCCGGTCTGTCCGGTACCGCCTACGGCGTGATCTGCCAGGAACTGGAGCGCGGCGATTCGGGCCTGCGCAGCTTCGTCTCCGTGCAGACGAGCCTGGTGATGTACCCGATCTACACCTTCGGCTCCGAAAAGCAGAAGGAACGCTGGCTGCCCGATCTTGCGGCCGGCAAGGCCATCGGCTGCTTCGGCCTGACCGAGCCGCACGGCGGCTCCGACCCCGGCAACATGAAGACCCACGCCCAAAAGGACGGTGAGGACTGGATCCTCAATGGCGCCAAGATGTGGATTACCAACGGCACGCTCGCCGACGTGGCGGTGGTATGGGCGCAAACCGATGACGGTATCCGCGGCTTCCTCGTGGAAAAGGGAATGAAAGGCTTCGAGGCACCGGAAGTGCATCACAAGATGTCGCTCCGCGCCTCGGTCACTTCCGCGCTGTACTTCGACAACGTGCGCATCCCGAAGGAAAATGTGCTGCCGGGCGTCACCAGCCTGCGTGGCCCGCTGTCGTGCCTGACCCAGGCCCGCTACGGCATTACCTGGGGCGTGATCGGCGCGGCGCTCGCCTGCTACAACGAGGCCCGCGAATACGTGAAGGACCGCACGCTGTTCGGACGCACGCTCGATCACATGCAGCTCACCCAGGCGCGGCTCGCACAGATGGCACGCGGCATCACCAGCGCTCAACTGCTGTCGTGGCGCCTGGGACAGCTCAAGGACCAGGGCAAGCTCCATCCCAGCCAGGTCTCGCTCGCCAAGTGGAACAACACCCGCATGGCCATCGACGTGGCGCGCGATGCGCGCGACCTGCTCGGGGGCTCGGGCATTACGGTCGAGTACTGCCCCATCCGCCACGCCCTCAACCTGGAATCGGTGATCACCTACGAGGGCGCCGAGAGCGTGCATCAACTGGCCATCGGGCGCGAAATCACCGGTGTCAGCGCTTTTTGACACGACTGGATTCGCCACGCTCCCCGATGCGCCACCACCAAGCCCAAAAGCAATCAAGGCATGAATAAACCCGTAGCGAAGGCGGGCCTGGCCCGCAGCGCGACCCGCTCGATCAACCGTGTGGAAGTCGTCGACAACAACTTCATCGAGTTCCTCCGCGGATGGGACGAGAAGACGCCATGCGCCGACCTCGAGGCCCGCGTACCGGGCACGGACCTTGACGGCCGCCGGTTTCTCGAACTGTTCGAATCGCAGATGCTCTCGCGCCACCTGGACATCGAGGCCCGCGCGATGCGCGCGCGCGGCGAAGGCTTCTACACCATCGGCTCCTCGGGCCACGAAGGCAATGTACTCGTCGGCCGCCTGACCCGCCACACCGATCCGGCTTTCCTGCATTACCGCAGCGGCGCCTTCTTCATCGAACGCGCCCGCCAGGTGCCGGCGATCGACCCGGTCTACGACATCGCGCTGTCCCTGACCGCCAGCGTCGAAGATCCCGCCTCCGGCGGCCGCCACAAGGTCTTCGGCAGCGCGCCGCTGTGGGTGCCGCCGCAGACCTCGACCATTGCCAGCCACCTGCCCAAGGCCATGGGCACGGCCTGCGCCTTCAACCAGGCGCGGCGCGCCGGCTGCCTGCCGGTGCCGGACGACAGCATTGCGGTATGCAGCTTCGGCGACGCTTCCGCCAACCACGCCACCGCGCAGGCGGCGATCAACGCGGCCGCCTGGACCGCGTACCAGAAACTGCCCTGCCCCATCCTGTTCGTGTGCGAGGACAACGGCCTCGGCATCAGCGTGGCAACACCGGCCGGCTGGGTGGAGGCCAATTTCTCGCAGCGGCCCGGCCTGCATTACGTCCAGGCCGACGGACTCGATATTGCCAGCGGCTACGGCGCCGTCAAGCGGGCCGTCGAGCACTGCCGCGAAAAACGTGCCCCGGTGTTTTTGCACCTGCGCACCGTGCGCCTGCTCGGCCATGCCGGCACCGACATCGACATGGAATACCTCGGCACCGAGCGGCTGGAGGCCACCGAAGCGAAGGATCCGCTGCTGTTTTCCGCCGAAACCGTCCTCGAACTCGGACTGGCTACGGCAAGCGAACTGGAGCAGAAATACGCCGCCTGCCGCGAACGCGTGCAGGAAGCCACGCAACGCGCTGCCGCGCGGCCGCGCATCGGCAGCGCCGAGGACATCATGAAGCCGCTGGCCCCCCATGACGCCAAAGCGGTCAAGGCCGAGGCGGAACGCAAGAATTTCGGGAAATCGCGCATCCAGGCCTATGGAAACGAAAAACGACTCCCCGAAAACGGTCCGGCCCGGCACCTGTCGATCCAGATCAATCGCGCACTGACCGAACTGATGGTCAAGTACCCCGAGGCCACGCTGTTCGGCGAGGACGTGGCCCAGAAGGGCGGCGTCTACACCGTGACCAGCGGCCTGCACAAGACCTTCGGCGGCCGCCGCGTGTACAACACGCTGCTCGATGAAACCACCATCCTCGGCCTCGCCCAGGGCCAGGCCCTGCTCGGCCTGCTGCCGATCCCGGAAATCCAGTACCTCGCCTACCTTCACAACGCGCTGGACCAGGTTCGCGGCGAAGCCGCCTCGCTGCAGTTCTTCTCCAACAACCAGTACGCCAATGGCGCCGTGATCCGCATCGCCGCCCTGGCCTACCAGAAGGGCTTCGGCGGCCACTTTCACAACGACAATTCCTTCGCCGCCCTGCGCGACATCCCGGGACTGGTCGTCGCCTGCCCGTCGCGTGGCGACGATGCGGTGGAGATGCTGCGCACCGTGGCGGCACTGGCTCGCGTCGACGGCCGCGTGGTGGCCTGGCTGGAACCGATCGCCCTGTACATGACCAAGGACCTGCACCAGCCGCACGACGGGAAATGGGTCTTCGAGTACCCACCCCCCGGCACCGCCGTCCCGTTCGGTGAACCCCGCGTATACAACCCGCGCGCAAAGGACCTGCTCATCGTCACCTTCGGCAACGGCGTGCCGATGTCGCTGCGCGTGGCGCGCGAACTGGAAAACGAGGCCGGGAAGAAAATCCGCATCCTCGACCTGCGCTGGCTCAAGCCGCTCAATCGCGAGGCGCTCTTGCAGCATGCGAAGGCCTGCAACGCCATGCTGGTCGTCGACGAGGGCCGGCGCACCGGCGGCCTCGCCGAGGAAATCTTCACCGCCCTCGACGAATCGAGTGCCGCCAGCCGCCCCAAGGCCCGGGTCGCCGGCGCCGATACTTTCATACCCCTCGGCGATGCCGCCAACCGCGTGCTTGTCCAGGAAGACGACATCGCCGCCGCCGCCCGCGAACTGCTCGGACGTTGAGGCATTTCGCGATTCCATCCCTACAGGAGGCAACCGCATGACCAACCGGCAGACATCTTCGACCCAGGCTGGTGCCCTGACCTGGAATTTCGGCGCCGAGCAGTTGGTGATCAACCGGCGCTACGAAGTAGCGAGCATGCTTAATGACATCATGACCGGAATGTGGTTCGTGGTGGGCAGTTGCTTCTTCTTTTTCGACGCATTGCAGACGGCCGCCGCCTGGCTGTTCCTGATCGGAAGTATCGAACTCCTGATCCGCCCGATAATCCGCATCGCCAAAGACGTGCACCTGCGCCGCAAGCCCTACAGCACCGAACCTTATACCGGCAGCGGGGAACAACCCGGCGCGTGACCGGCACCAGCCGGGCAGGAAACCCGGAATCCTCTCGCAGAAGCGCCGGGATTGCGAAGACAACAAGAACAGGGGCAAGACATGCCGGCGAAGATCCAATGCAGGCCGAAGACTGCCACACGCCCAACGGCAGGCTTTGCGTCCTGGCGAGAGAGCCTTCCTAACTGACGCGGTCGATCACGAAATCGGCCAGCGCCAGCAACGCATCGCGATGCGGCGAGGCGGGGTAAGGCGCGAGGCCGGCGCGCGCATCAGCGGCGAAGGCCAACGCCCGCTCATGCACATAGCTCAGCGCCCCCGTGGTCTCGATGGCCGAAAGCACCGTCGACAGGCTGTCGGTACCGCCCCGTTCGATCGCCCGCCGCAGGGCGTCCGCTTCTTCCTCTCCGGCGTGATCGCGGGCATGGATCAGCGGCAGCGTCGCCTTGCCCTCGGCCAGATCGTCGCCCAGGTTCTTGCCGGTCTGCACGGGATCGGCGCTGTAATCGAGCACGTCGTCCACCAGCTGGTAGGCGATGCCGAGATTGAGGCCGAAGGCGCCCAGCGCATCCTCGTCGGCACGGCTGCGGTCCGCGACCACGGCGCCGAGCCGCGCGGCGGCCTCGAACAGGCGCGCCGTCTTGCGTTCGATGACGGCAAAGTATTGTTCCTCGGTCGTGTCCGGGTCGTTGCACTGCATGAGCTGCAGCACCTCGCCCTCGGCCACCGCATTGGTGGCATCGGCCAGCACCGCCATGACACGCATGCGCTCGACCTCGACCATCATCTGGAACGCGCGCGAATAGAGAAAATCGCCGACCAGAACGCTCGGCGCGTTGCCCCACAGGGTATTGGCCGTCTTGCTTCCGCGCCGGCGCTCGGAGCCGTCGACCACGTCGTCGTGCAGAAGGGTCGCGGTGTGGATGAACTCCACCACCGCCGCCAGGTTGATGTGCTCCTCGCCCGAGTAGCCCGCGGTATGCGCCGCCAGCAGCACGACCAGCGGACGCAGGCGCTTGCCGCCACCGGCCACGATATGGTTGGCCAATTCGTTGATCAGTCCCACGTCGGAACTCAGCCGCCTGCGGATAAACGCATCGACCGCGCCGAGATCCTCGGCGACCCGTGCTGTGATCGCGGAAAGCTCCATGGATGGGAACGCCTGCCAGATCAGGAGATTTTATCAGTACCGCGGACCCGCGGCTGTCCGGCGGGCGGCGTTGGTTGCGCTTGACCTGTGGGCGTGGCTGCCTTTACAATTCGCGATTCACTACGATCTTCTGACGGTTCAATAAACATGTACGCGGTCATCGTCTCAGGCGGCAAGCAGTACCCGGTGTCCCCGGGCGAAGTGGTACGTCTGGAAAAGCTCCCCGAGGCCGAGGGTTCGGCCGTGGAATTCGACCGGGTCGCCCTGGTCGCGAATGACGCCGGCGAAGTGACCGTCGGCACGCCCTGGGTGGAAGGCGCCCGCGTCAAGGGCGAGGTGACGGCACAGGGCCGCGACAAGAAGGTCATGATCATCAAGTTCCATCGCCGCCAGAATTACCGTCGGCGGCAGGGCCATCGTCAGGCGTATACCGACGTCAGGATCTCCGAGATCCTCGGCAAGTAAACCGGGAGACCACTCATGGCACATAAAAAGGCAGGCGGCAGCTCACGCAACGGGCGCGACTCCGAGTCGAAACGCCTCGGCGTGAAGCGCTACGGCGGCCAGCAGATTGCGGCGGGCGAAATCATCGTTCGCCAGCGCGGCACCCACTTCCATCCCGGCGAAAACGTCGGCATGGGCCGCGACCACACCCTGTTCGCGCGTGCCGCGGGCAAGGTCGACTTCCGCGTGCGCGGCGCCAAGAGCCGCAAGTACATTTCGGTCCTGACCGACTGAACGCGCCGCGAAAGCCGCGCCGTTCGAAAACCCTGGCTCCAGGAGGCTGTCGGACTCAGGATGATTCTACTGCGCAGGCGGGACAGCGGCATAAATGGCCCCGATGTTTCGTTGCGTAGAACCACTACGCGCCTCAAAATCGTGCCCATTTCTGCTCACTCCCCCACCATGCTCGCTACGAACCCCTGAGTCCGACAGCCTCCTAACCGGGGTTTTTTTGTCGGTGACATCCAACCCGGGCCCTGATCCATGAAATTCGTCGACGAAGCAACGGTGAGAGTCGAGGCCGGGCGCGGCGGCAACGGCTGTGTGAGTTTCCGCCGGGAAAAATTCATCCCTCACGGCGGGCCCGACGGCGGCGACGGCGGTGACGGCGGCAGCGTCTGGCTGGTCGCCAAATCCGGCCTCACGACCCTGGTGGATTTCCGCACCCAACGCCGCTTTCGCGCCACCTCGGGACAGGCCGGGGCGGGACGCCAGATGTCGGGCGCCGCCGGTTCGGACATCGAGGTTCCGGTGCCGGTCGGCACCCTCGTCTTCGAAGCCGATACCGGCGAGCTGATCGGCGACCTGACCACGCCGGGCGAGCGCCTGCTGGTCGCGCACGGCGGACGCGGCGGACGCGGCAATATCCATTTCAAGTCGAGCGTCACCCGTGCCCCGCGCCGGGCAACCCCGGGCACCGAGGGTGAGGCCCGGCGCCTGCGCCTGGAATTGAAGCTGCTGGCGGATGTGGGCCTGGTTGGACTGCCCAATGCCGGCAAGTCGAGCCTGCTCGCCGCCGTATCGGCGGCGCGGCCCAAGGTGGCCGACTACCCCTTTACCACACTGCATCCGGAACTGGGCGTGGTCCGCCTCGGGCCGGAGCGCAGTTTCGTGATTGCCGATGTGCCGGGCCTGATCGAGGGCGCGGCCGGGGGCCACGGGCTGGGTATCCAGTTCCTGCGCCACGTCGAACGCACGCGGCTGCTCCTGCACCTGGTCGACCTGTCTCCGCCGGAAGGGTTCGATCCCGGGGTCGTTCGCACCATCGAGCGCGAACTCGCCGAGCACAGCCCCCGGCTCGCGGAGCGTGAGCGCTGGCTGGTGTTTTCCAAGGCGGACCTGATGCCGGCCCATGAGGCCATGGAACGAGCCCGCAACGCAGCGACCGCGCTCGATTGGCGCGGCCGCTGGTTCGTGGTCTCCTCGGCCCAACGCGAAGGGCTGGACGAATTGCTGTCGGCGGTCGACGCGTGGCTCACGGCCAACGCCGACAATGCTTAAGACAGCTCGAAACACGTCATCATACCGGCGCAGGCCGGTATCCGGTAGTAAAGGAATCCCGGCCTATAGCCGGGATACAAACTCTGACTGGGCCCCGGCCTGCGCCGGGGCGACGGGGCAAGGACTTGCCCGGAGGTGGTTCTTACGCAGACAGGTTCTTGATGCGGGTGTTGAGCCGGTGCTTGTAGCGCGCGGCCGTATTCTTGGGCAGAATGCCCTTGTTGACCATGCTGTCGATCGTCGGCACCGCCTTGCGGAACGCATCGCGCGCCACATCGGCGTCGCCGCCCGCGGTCGCGGCCCGCACCCGCTTGATCGCGGTGCGCAGGGTCGAGCGCAGGGCCTGGTTGTGTTCGCGGCGCTGCTCGGCCTGACGAGCGCGCTTGCGAGCCTGGGAAGAATTAGCCACTACAGCCTCTCCAAAAAAGCCTTCACGGAACGAAGCAGTATGCCCGGTAGCGACGATAATTTCAAGCCTTTGGGGCCGGTTACCGCCTGTGGAGACGGCACATGAGGCGCGGCCTGATCGCCAACCTGTCCACGGTCGGTGGGTTTACGCTGGCCTCGCGCATCCTCGGTTTTGCGCGCGACATCATCTTCGCGACGCATTTCGGCGCCGGCTTCGGCATGGACGCCTTCCTCGTCGCCTTCAAGATTCCCAACTTCGGCCGCCGCCTGTTCGCCGAAGGCGCCTTCTCCCAGGCGTTCGTGCCCGTACTCGCCGAATACCACGCGACGCGCAGCGAGGCCGAGGTCCGCGACCTCGTTTCACGCACCGGCGGCTCGCTCGCCGCCGTGCTGTTCCTGCTCACCGTCGTCGGCGTGCTGCTCGCGCCGGTCTTCATCTGGATGTTCGCGCCCGGTTTCCACGCCGACGCCGCCAAGTTCGATCTTGCCGCCCACCTGCTGCGCCTGACCTTCCCCTACCTGCTGCTGATCTCGCTCACCGCCTTCGCCGGGGCCATCCTCAACACTTACGGCCGCTTCGGTCCGCCCGCTTTCGCGCCGGTGCTGCTCAACGTGGCCTTCCTCATCGCGGCGCTCGCCATCGCCCCCACGCTCGCCCACCCCATTTATGCGCTCGCCGGCGCCGTGCTCGTCGCCGGCGTGCTGCAATTCGCGGTGCAGTTGCCCGGCCTGATCCGCCTGCGGCTGCTGACCCGCCCCGCGCTGGGCTTCGCCCATGCCGGCGTGCGCCGGATCCTGCGCCTGATGACGCCCATCATCTTCGGCGCCTCCACCACCCAGATCAACCTGCTGGTGGACACGATCATCGCCTCCTTCCTCGCCGGCGGCAGCGTGAGCTGGCTGTACTACTCGGACCGCCTGATGGAGTTCCCGCTCGGCATCTTCGCCATTGCCCTGGGCACCGTGATCCTGCCGCAGCTCTCGCGCCACTTCGCGCGCGGGGAAGCCCGGCATTACTCGACCATGCTGGACCGCGCGCTGCGCCTCACGCTGCTATGCATGCCGGCGGCGGCCATGGGCCTGCTGGCCCTGTCCTGGCCTATCGTCGCCACCATTTACGGTTACGGCCACTTCAACGTGCACGACATCGCGATGGCGCGCGCGAGCCTCATGGCGTATGCGATCGGGCTTTCCGGTTTCGCCCTGATCAAAGTGCTCGCACCCGCCTACTTCGCGCGCCAGGACACCCGGGCTCCGGTGCGGATCGGTATCATCGCGGTGGGCGTAAACCTGGCCCTGAACCTCGCCCTGGTCCTGCCCTGGGCGGCACTCGGCGGGTATGCCCCACATGCCGGCCTCGCCCTGTCCACCGGGCTCGCAGCGCTGGTCAACGCCACGCTGCTGTGGCGCGGCCTGCGCCGGCGCGCGGTCTACAACCCGCTGCCCGGATGGTGGCTGTACCTGACCCGCATCGCCGTCGCCGTGATCGCCATGGGCGCCGCCGTGTGGTTCAGCGCGCAGTTTCTCGGCCCGTGGACCGGGATCGCCGTGGGCCAGCGTGTCTGGCGCCTCGCCCTGCTTCTCGTCGAAGGACTGGCGGTGTACGCGGCGGTACTGGCCGTCCTGGGGATGCGCCCGCGTCATCTGCGCCCGGCGGTCGGCGGCAGTGATGCCGCCCGGCCCGTATAATCGGCTGTTTTGAAGGCGATGCGACTGCTACGCGGAACCGTGCCCCCCGGCGCCATGAGCGCCGGCGCGGTGGTAGCCATAGGCAAATTCGACGGCCTGCACCGCGGGCATCGGGTGCTGCTCGAGCGGGCCGCGGAGCATGCCCGGACTCATGCGCTCCCGCTGGTGGTGGTGAGTTTCGAGCCGCTGCCGCACGAATACTTCGCGCCGAACGAGGCACCGGCCCGGCTCGCACGCTTCGTGAGCAAGTGGCATGCCCTGGCGGAGCTGGGCACGGTGGATCTGTTCGCCTGCCTGCGCTTCGGACACCGCCTGGCGGCCGAAGCGCCGGAGGATTTCGTCAACCGCACGCTGGTCGCCGGCCTGGGGGCGCGTACCGTGGTCGTGGGCGAGGATTTCCGCTTCGGGCACAGGCGCCGGGGCGACGTGGCACTGCTCGTCCGGATGGGACGCGAGTACGGTTTCAAGTTGGATGCCGTGCCCGCGGTGACCGACCGCACCGGGCGGCGTATTTCGAGCTCGATGGTGCGCGACGCACTCGAGGCCGACGATCTCGACACCGCGTCCGGGCTGATCAGCCGCCCCTACGCGCAGTGGGGCCGGGTGGTGAAAGGCGACGAACTGGGCCGGCACCTGGGCTTTCCCACGGCGAACCTGGCGCTCGGACGCCGTCCGCCGCCGCTCGCCGGCATATATATTGTGCGGGTGTCGGGACTGCCCGAGGGCGTGCGGCACGGCGTAGCCAACGTGGGCGTACGACCCAGCGTGGGCGGCACGCGCCGTCTGCTGGAAGTGTATTTCCCGGCGTATTCGGGCAACCTGTACGGCCGGCTGCTGAAAGTGGAATGTCTGGCATGGCTGCGGGCCGAGGCACACTTTGCCGACCTCGATGACCTCGCGGCCGCGATGCGCGAGGACGTGCAGAATGCGGCGCTGTGGCTGAAGAAACGTGACCTGGAGTGGGAGATTGCCCGTTGAGTGAATACCGCGACACCTTGAACCTGCCGCAGACTGCAATGCCGATGCGGGCCGGGCTCGCCCAGCGCGAACCCGAACGCCTTGCCGCCTGGCAGGCGATGGACCTGTACGGACAAATGCGCAAGGCCGCCGCCGGGCGCCCGAAGTTCGTGCTGGCCGACGGACCGCCCTACGCCAACGGGGACATCCATATCGGCCACGCGGTCAACAAGATACTCAAGGACATCGTGGTGCGTTCGCGCACACTGGCCGGCTTCGATGCACCGTACGTGCCGGGCTGGGACTGCCACGGCCTGCCGATCGAGCTCGCGGTGGAGAAAAAGCTCAAGCGCAAGGCGCGCGACGTGCCGCGCGACGCATTCCGCCAGGCCTGCCGCGAATACGCGCTGAAACAGATCGACCGCCAGCGCGCCGACTTCGTCCGCCTGGGCGTGCTCGGCGACTGGGACAACCCGTACCTGTCGCTGAATCGCGGCTACGAGGCCCGGGAACTGAAAGCCATGGCAGCCATGATCCGTGCCGGCTACCTGACCCGGCGCGACATGCCGGTGCACTGGTGCCGCGATTGCCGCTCGGCGCTTGCCGAGGCCGAAGTCGAGTACGCCGACACCACCTCGCCCGCGGTCGATGTCGCTTTCCGGGCGATCGATCCGGCGGCGGTCGCGGCTGCCTTCGGTATCCGGACCGATCTGCCGGTCGCCGTGCCGATCTGGACCACGACCCCGTGGACCCTGCCCGCGAACGAGGCGGTGACCCTCAATCCCACCCTCGACTACGTGCTGGTAGCCGCCACCCTGGGGGGATCCCGCCAGGCCCTGGTGCTGGCTTCCGGGCTGGCCCCCGCAGCGCTCGAGCGCTACGGCGCGGAAGCCGTCGAGACGCTGGGCCATGCCGAGGGCGCGGCGCTGGAAAACCTGTTGCTGGCGCACCCGTGGCTGGACAAGCAGGTGCCGGTGATCCTCGGCGACCACGTCACGCTGGAAGTCGGCACGGGTGCCGTGCACACCGCCCCCGCGCACGGGCAGGACGACTATTACGTCAGCCGGCGCTACGGCCTCCCCGTGTTCAGCCCGGTCAACGGCGAGGGCCGCTTCATCGAGGGCACCCCGCTGGTCGCGGGCATGGATATCGCCACGGCCAACAAGACGTTGATCACCGCGCTCGATGATCGCGGCGTGCTGCTTGCCCATGCACCCTACCAACACAGCTTCCCGCACTGCTGGCGGCACAAGAGCCCCCTGATCTTCCGCGCCACGCCGCAGTGGTTCATCGACCTGTCGGCGAACGACCTGCGCAAGCACTCGCTGGAGGCCATCGAACGCGTGCAGTGGACACCGGAATGGGCGGAAGAACGCATCCGCACCATGGTCGCCGGACGCCCCGACTGGTGCATCTCGCGCCAGCGCATCTGGGGCGTGCCGCTCGCGCTGTTCCTGCACCGCGACACCGGCGCACCGCATCCCGACAGCGCACGCCTGATGGAAGCGGTCGCTGAAAGGATCGCGAAAGACGGCCTGGAGGCCTGGGACGCGCTCGATCCGGCGGAACTGCTGGGAGACGAGGCCGATCAGTACGAAAAGGCCAACGACATTCTCGACGTATGGCTCGACTCCGGGCTCACCCATTACTGCGTGCTTGCCGCCCGCGAGGAGCTGGAAGTCCCGGCCGCGCTCTACCTGGAGGGCTCCGATCAGCATCGCGGCTGGTTCCAGTCCTCGCTGCTCACCGGCGTCGCCCTCAACGGGGAGGCGCCCTACCGCGGGGTGCTCACCCACGGTTTCACCGTGGATGCCGACGGACGCAAGATGTCGAAGTCGGTCGGCAACGTCATCGCGCCGCAGAAGGTGGTGGACAGCCTCGGTGCCGACATCCTGCGCCTGTGGGTGGCGGCCACCGACTACCGGCGCGAGATCGCGGTCTCCGACGAGATCCTCAAGCGCACTGCGGACGCCTTCCGCCGCATGCGCAACACGCTGCGCTTCCTGGTCTCCAACCTCTACGACTTCGACCCCGACCGCGATGCGCTGGCGCCCGCCGAACTGGTCGCGCTGGACCGCTGGCTGGTCGCACGGGCACGCGAATTGGGCGGGCAGATCGAAACGGCCTACGAGCGCTATGACTTCCACCTGATCTACCAGCGCGTGCACAACTTCTGCGTTACCGAACTTGGTGCCCTGTTCCTCGACATCACCAAGGACCGGCTCTACACCATGCCGGCCGCGAGTGCCGGCCGCCGCTCGGCGCAGACCGCACTGTGGCATGTGGTCGAGGCCCTGGTGCGATGGCTGGCGCCCGTCCTGTGCTTTACTGCCGAAGAGGTGTGGAGTCATTTGCCCGGCGAGCGCGGGGCCTCGGTGATGCTCACGACGTGGCACGCGCTCCCCGAGGTGCGCACCGACGACGCCGACTGGCCCCGGGTCTTCGCCGTCCGCGAGGCACTGCTTCCGCTGATTGAACAATTACGACGCGAAAATGTACTGGGTAGCGGCCTCGAAGCCGAGGTCGATCTGTATCTGAATGAGCCGGACTTGAAGTCATTCAAAAAACTCGAGAGCGAACTGCGATTTGTCTACATCGTCTCCGCCGTCAGATTGCATCATTTCGAGGAAGCCCCGGCCAATGCCCACGACATTCAAGCTTCATTCGGTCAACATTTTGTCCCTGGTAGCGCTGACACGACCCCATCCTCGGAAACTGTGTATAAAGTCGTTGTGAACCCAAGTTCGCACACCCGCTGCGAGCGATGCTGGCACCGCAGACCGGAAGTCGGTACGCTGGCGAAACATCCGACGCTGTGCGCCCGCTGCGCGGGCAACATCGGCGACGCACCGGAGACGAGGCACTGGGCATGAGCAAGCTGAAAGGCATCGACAGCCTCCGCCGCCTCGTCGGCGAGGGCAGCAAACGCATACGGCAATTCGACGCCGAGCGTTTCGTGATCCCCGGCCATCCGCCGGTGCGCTGGCTGCTGCTCGGGCTGCTGATCCTCGTGACGGATCAGTTCACCAAGCTGCTCGCGCTGTATTACCTGCACCCCTACCAGCAGCACGAGGTGCTACCCGTTCTGAACATCACGCTGCTCTTCAACCAGGGAGCGGCCTTCAGCATGCTTGCCGGCGCCAACGGCTGGCAGCAGTGGCTGTTCGTGGTGCTGGCCCTGGTGTTCTCCGGCGTGATTCTGGTGTGGCTGCGCCGCCTGCCCGCCCGCGGCCACGCCTGGCTCGCGGCCGGGCTTTCGCTCATCCTCGGCGGTGCACTCGGCAATGCCGTGGACCGCGTCTGGCACGCGCACGTCATCGATTTCATCCAGGTTCACTGGCACAACGCGTGGTACTTCCCGACCTTCAATATCGCCGATGCCGCAATCACCGTCGGCGCCGTCATCGCCGTTGCCGACGCCCTTTTCAACCGCCGGCACCCGAGTGAAGAACAAACGCCGGATCAGGCCCGCGAATAAGGGCGACGCGGCGACGAACTTGGGTGCATAATCGAGTCTAAGATCATGACCCTTCAGACAAGGCGAGGCGTTCCCATGAAGCACACGATCCATGAATCCGCCCGGGCGCTGCTCGGCGCGACGCTGGTGGTTGCATTGGCCGCTTGCGCCAACACACCCGGGCCCAACAGCTACACCCCGGAAGAAGCCATGGCAGTCGGCCAGGTGACACCGGCCACGGTCCTCTCGTCCCGGGAGGTCAAGATCCGTCCCAACGCCCAGACCGGCTCGGCCGGTTCGCTGTCGGGCGCCGTGATCGGCGGGGTTGCCGGCTCAGCGGCCGGTGGCGGGCGAGGCCAGGTCCTGACGACCATCGGCGGGCTCATCCTCGGCTCCATCGTCGGACGCAACGTGGAAAACGCGGCATCGACGCAGACTGCGCTGCAGGTCATACTCAAGACCGACGACGGACGCACGATATCGATCGTGCAGCCGCTGGGCGTCAAGGTCCAGCCCGGCGAGAAAGTCTGGCTGACCCGATACCAGAGCGAAAATGGGGGGCGTTACCGCGTCGAGCCCCGGAGCAGCGCGCCGGACAAGGGACCGTCCGGAGGCGGCGAATAAGGCGCGCCACCCCGGCACCCGGCCGGAAGCGCTTCAGACAGTAATGCGGCCTTCGAGATAGAGTGTGCAATGCCCGGCGATGCGCACGCGCTCGCCGTCGAGGCGACACCAGAGATCACCGCCCCGGGCAGAGACCTGGCGGGCCGAAAGTTCGTTCTTGTCGAGCGCCTCCGCCCAGTACGGGATCAGGGTGCAATGCGCCGAGCCGGTAACCGGATCCTCGGCTATCCCCAGTTTGGGCACGAAATAGCGCGACACGAAATCGCAATCACCACCGCGGGCCGTGGCGATCACGCCCTGCCCGGGCAACTGCCCCAGTATCTCGCTATTGGGCTCGAGCGCTTTGACGGCCAGATCCGAATCGAACACCGCCATCAGCTTGTCGCTGTCCGGATCGGGATTGTGGGTACGCCCGCACCAGGCGGGCGCATGGCCCAACGCCCGGGCAAGCTGTTCGACCAGGCCTCTTTCGAGGGGATGGGGCGGGCGCGCGGGAAAATCGAGTTCGAGCCGCTCTCCCGAGCGGCGCACCCGCAATTCGCCACTCAACGAATCGAAGCGTAATTCCCCGGCATCGGGGCGCAGAAAGCGGGTAATAACGAACGCCGTGGCAAGCGTGGCATGGCCGCACAGGTCAACTTCGCGTACCGGGGTGAACCAGCGGATATGCAGGCGATCCGCCGCCTCCACGAAGAATGCCGTTTCCGACAGGTTGTTCTCGGCGGCAATGCGGATCAGCGTGGCATCGTCCAGCCAGCGCTCGAGCGGAACCACGGCGGCCGGATTTCCGGCAAACGCACGCTCGGCGAAAGCATCCACATGATAAAGCGGTAATGACGTCATGGGTATTCCCTTTCCTGTTGGCCGGCGACCCTGTGCCCGCCCGTTTTGTACATGGCCGATGAAAGCATAACAAGTGCAGTCAAACCACGTGAAATCGCGCCGTTCTGCGCCCAAATCGCCGAGATCAGGCGCAACCCCCCTGACGAAAACCGGGCTCGGCGTTACAATAGACACATAGCGCGCCGGGTTCTTCGGCGCCGCTTCACGCGACTAAAGGAGAGCAGCAATGAAACACGAATTACCCCCATTGCCCTACGCCATGGACGCCCTGGCCCCGCATATTTCCAAGGAAACGCTGGAATACCATTACGGCAAGCATCATCAGGGCTACTTCAACAAGCTCAATGCCGGCATCAAGGGCACCGAGTTCGAGGATACCGCGCTGGAAGACATCGTCCGCAAGGCCAGCGGCGGGATTTTCAATAATGCTGCCCAGGCCTGGAACCACACGTTCTACTGGAACTCGATGAGCCCCAACGGCGGCGGCAAGCCGGCCGGCAAGCTGGCCGAGGCCATCGACCGCAGCTTCGGCTCCTTCGACAAGTTCCGCGAGGAGTTCACCGAGAAAGCCGCCACCCTGTTCGGTTCCGGCTGGACCTGGCTCGCCAAGAAAGAGGACGGCTCGCTCGCCATCATCAATGGCCAGAACGCCGAAACCCCGTTGCGCACGGGCGAAACGCCGGTACTGACCTGCGATGTCTGGGAGCATGCCTACTACATCGACTATCGCAACGCGAAGCCGAAATATATCGAGGCGTTCTGGGAACTCGCCAACTGGGAGTTTGCAGCCAAGCAGTTCGGTGGCTGAGACAGGCCGGAGCGAAACTTACCCCGAAAGCCCGTGCGTGGGCATCTGCCGCATCGACCCGAGAGGATATTGCGAAGGATGCCTGCGCACGCTGGACGAAATCGCCGCCTGGACGCTTCTGGACGAAGCCGATCGGGCTGCGATATTCGAGCAGTTGAAAGAGCGTGAACGAGCGCTCGACAACGTCTGAATACCGAGTGACGGCCGCGAGGCCTGGAGAGCAAACCAATGAGTGTTGAAGATCGCATCAACGACCACCTGGCCAAGCCGGTGGTGCTGTTCATGAAAGGCACGCCCGACTTTCCGCAGTGCGGTTTCAGCGCACAAAGCGTGCAGGTCCTGCGCACTGTGGGAACGCAGTTCGACCACGTCAATATTCTCGAGGACCAGGAACTGCGCGAAGCACTCAAGCAGCATTCCCAGTGGCCGACCTACCCGCAGCTCTACATCAACGGCGAACTGATCGGCGGCTCCGACATCCTGCTCGAAATGTACCGCTCGGGCGAACTTGCCGAAAAACTCGGCACTGCCGCAACGCAGTAAGTACCGAAGAGGTCTTGCTCAAAGCCCGGGCCGACACCCGGGCTTTTTGCTGCCTACGTAAAAAAGCAAAGGCGGCGGGAGGCCGCCGGCCGGGTCCCGAGAGCCTAGTGCGCCTCGTCCCAGTTGGCACCGACCCCGATATCGACCACGAGCGGCACAGCCAAATCGGCAGCGTTCTGCATGAGCGTGCCGATCTCCTTGCGGGCCTTGTCGACGACATCTTCCCTTACCTCGAAGACCAGCTCGTCATGCACCTGCATAATGAGCGTAACGGGCACGTCGTCGCGGGCGCACCAGTCGTGGATGGTAATCATGGCGCGCTTGATGATATCCGCCGCCGTGCCCTGCATGGGGGCATTGATCGCCACCCGCTCGGCCGCCTGGCGCCGCTGCATGTTGCGGCTGTTGATCTCGGGCACATACAACCGTCGTCCGAACAGGGTTTCCACGTAGCCGTCGCGGCGTGCCTGTTCGCGCGTGCTGTCCATGTAGTGGCGGACGCCGGGATAGCGGTCGAAGTAGCGGTTGATGTAATCGTCGGCCTCGCCGCGCGGGATACCGAGCTGCCGGGCCAGGCCGAATGCCGACATGCCGTAGATCAGCCCGAAGTTGGTGGCCTTGGCCGCGCGTCGTTCCTCGGCACTCACCTCCTCCATCTGCTTGCCCAGCACTTCCGCGGCCGTGGCGCGGTGGATGTCCAGCCCCTCGGCGAAGGCCTTCCTCAACCCTTCGTCGCCCGAGAGGTGCGCCATGATACGCAACTCGACCTGCGAGTAGTCGGCGGCGAGCAACACGCAGCAGGTCGGGGCGATGAACGCCTGGCGGATGCGTCGTCCTTCCTCGCTGCGCACCGGGATGTTCTGCAGGTTGGGATCCGAAGACGACAACCGTCCCGTCGAGGTGCCGGTCTGGTTGTAGGAGGTGTGCACCCGTCCGGTCGTGGGATTTACGCTGGCCGGGAGTTTCTCGGTATAGGTGGAGCGTAATTTCGACACCTCGCGGTAATCGAGGATCAGCTGCGGCAGTTCGTGTTCGGACGCCAGCTCCAGGAGCACCCTCTCCGCCGTCGACGGCTGGCCCTTGGGCGTCTTGTGGCGCGCCGGCAGTTCGAGCCTGTCATACAGGATTTCACCGAGCTGCGCAGGCGAGCTCAGGTTGAATTCGCCGCCGGCGCAGTCCCAGGCCGCCTGTTGCAGCTCACCCATGCGCTTTTCCAGCTCGGCGCTCTGCCTCGCCAGCCGCTCGCAGTCGATCAGCACGCCGTGGCGTTCCATGGCCAGCAGCACGGAGACGATGGGCAGTTCAATCGTTTCGTACACCTCGCAGGCGCGGGGCAGCGCCTGGAGGCGCGGCCACAGGTTCTGATGCAGGCGCCAGGTGATGTCGGCATCCTCTGCCGCGTACTGACCGGCGACGTCGATCGGTACGTCCTCGAACCCGATGCGCTTGCGCCCGGTGCCCGTGACCTCGTCATAACTGATCGTCTTTTCGTTCAGCGCACGCTCGGCAAGAGAATCCATGTCGTGACGACCGGCGGTCGGGTCGAGCACATAGGATTCGAGCAGCGTGTCATGGCGGATGCCGGCCAGGGTAATGCCGTGATTGGCCAGCACGTGGGCATCGTACTTGAGATGATGCCCCACCTTGCCGCGCCCGGCATTTTCCAGCAGCGGGCGCAGCCGTTCGAGAACAGCCTCGCGTTCGAACGGCTGTCCCGTCGTATGCGCGAGCGGCACGTAGGTCGCCTCGCCCTCCGCGGTCGCGAAGGAAATGCCCACGATGCGCGCCGTGAGGTAATCGAGGCTCGTGGTCTCGGTGTCCACCGCGAACAGGTCGCTTTTTTCGAGCCGGTCCAGCCAGGCACCGAGTTGCGCCTCGGTGGTGACGATCTCGTAGTCGCGCTCCGGCCGGGGCGCGGCTTCGTCGCCCAGTTCTGCCAGCCAGCTCTTGAACTCCAGGTCGGCATAAAGCTTGTTCAGCGCCGCGGTATCCGGTTCGCACGCCACCAGCGCTTCGGGCTCGACGTCGAGCTTGACGTCGCACTTGATGGTGGCCAGTTCGCGCGAAAGTTGGATGTCGTCGAGGCTCTCGCGCAGACGCTCGCCCGCCTTGCCCTTGATCTCATCGGCATGCGCGAGCAGCTCGTCGAGGCCGCCGTATTCCTGCAGCCATTTGGCGGCCGTCTTGGGCCCGACGCCATGCACGCCCGGGATGTTGTCGGATGTGTCGCCCATCAGGGCCAGGAGGTCGATGATCCGCTCCGGCGGCACGCCGAATTTCTCCTCCACGCCGACCCCGTCGAGGCGACGGTCGCGCATCGTGTCAAGCAGCGTGACATGGCCGTTGACCAACTGCGCCATGTCCTTGTCGCCGGTGACGATGATGACATCATAGCCGGCCACGGCGGCCTGGTGTGCCAGCGTACCAATCACGTCGTCGGCCTCCACGCCGGTTTCGCGCAGCAGCGGCAGGCCCAGCGCCCGGATTGTCTCCAGCAAGGGTTCGATCTGCGGCCGCAGATCGTCCGGCATCGGCGCACGATTGGCCTTGTAGCGCTCGAACAGGTCGTCGCGGAATGTCCGGCCGGGCGCATCGAATACCACTCCGATATGGCTGCCGGGTTCCTCGCGGATCAGCTTGCGCAGCATGTTGAGCACGCCGTAGATCGCGCCGGTCGGTCGCCCGTCGCTGGTAGTAAAAGGCGGCAACGCATGGAAGGCCCGGTACAGGTACGACGAGCCGTCAACCAGAATCAGGCGTTTTTTCATCGGCTGCCCGCCGCCGGAGCGGGCGTCGTTGCCGGGGCCGTGGCAGACGCAGGTGCGGAATGGGCCTGGGGCAGATACAGCGGTCCCGACTGCCCGCAACCGCCGAGCACGACGGCGACGGCGATGAAAACGATGCCGGCAGCGGCACGGATCAGGCAGCGTGGCATAAAAGGACTCTGGCGGTTCATAGACCCCTGATTATAGTGAAAGCCGAATCGCAACCACCCACCGTCTTCCAGGAGCAGGCGATCGCTTGATTGCGGCCCCGTCATGCTGCACCATAGGCTGGGAGTCCGGATTGTCTGGCGAGAGGATCATGCGCACCATCGACAGCTGGCTGGCCGAATATGGCGAGAGCCATCAGAATCACACCAACAAGGTATTGCATTGGATCTGCGTGCCCCTGATCATGCTCGCGCTCGTTGCCCTGCTTGCCTCCATTCCAAGACCGCCGGGATTTGCCCTGTCGCCGCTGATCCACTGGGGTACGGTGCTGCTGGTGATTGCGCTGGCCTATTACACCTGGCTCGCCCCGCGGCTGACCCCGGGCATGCTGGTCGTGAGCATCCTGTTGATTTTTGCGACCTGGGGCCTGCAACAACTGCCATGGCCGCTGGCGATCACGTCGGGATGCATCTTTGTTGCCGCCTGGATTGGTCAGTTCGTCGGTCATCAGTTCGAGGGCAAACGTCCCGCCTTTTTAAGGGACATGCAGTTCCTCCTGATCGGTCCGCTCTGGCTGCTGGCCTGGGTGTATCGACGCCTCGGCCTGCGGATCGCCTGAACCCACCACTCCGTTTCCTGGCGACAACTCTACCAAGCAGTTAAACTTGCCGCTTCAATCGTGCGCCCGACACGACAAGCCGTACCGTCCGGAGAGTCTTATGCGTCGCCTTTTCATCGCCCTGGCACTGCCCCTCTTCCCGCTGATTGCAGCCCCCGCGGCCGTTGCCGCTCCCGCTTCTTCCCCACCACTCTCACTGACCCGGATCATGGCCAACCCGGACTGGATAGCCATCACGCCGGAAGATCCCTACTGGAGCGCGGACGGCAGGACGGTGTACTTCTCGCAGCGCGCCCATCAGGCCCCGACGGAGACCCTGCACGCCGTGGACCTGTCGAGCGGCAAGGTCGACACCGTGCCCGATGCGAACTGGAGCAGGACCGGATCGACCCAGTCCGTGTTCGACCACGCACGCACCCGGGAGCTTTACGTCAACCACGGCGACCTTTTCCTCAAAGAGGTTGCGAACGGCAAGGTCACGCAGCTGACACGCGGGCTCGGAGATGTCGGAGACCCGCAGTTCGTGCCCGGACACGACATGGTGAGTTACGAAGTCCAGGGCCGTTTTTACCTGCTGGACCTGTCCACCGGCATGAGCTCGCGGACGGCCGAGGTCAAGGCGGAGCAGGCCCCGGATCAACAACAGGGACCCTATCACTACTACAGCACCGAGCAGGCACGGCTGTTCGAGGCAGTCGCGAAGATGAAATCCGACCGCGAAGCGAAGCGCAAGCAACAGCAGGCGCTTGCCGGGGCGGATTCGAGCCGCGGTCCCGAACCCTTCTATCTGGGCTCCGGGGTCACGATCGTCGGCAAGTACCTCTCGCCCAGCGCCCGCTGGATGGCCGTGGTAACGGAGCCGAAGCACTACGACAAGGGCCCGCACGGACAGATGCCCGACTACGTCACCAAGGACGGGCGCATCGTGCTCAAGCCCGTGCATCGCCGTGTGGGCTGGAACGACCCGGCACCGATGCATGTCGTCCTGCTCGATCTCGTGCATCACAAGCAGTACCCGCTCGACGAGAAGCAACTTCCGGGCATCACCCGCGACCCGCTCGCGAAACTGCGCAAGCAGGCTGTGGCGTGGGACCTCAAGCACGGCGTGAGCAAACAGCAGGCCGAGGCCTCGGTCAGGGCGCCCAAGGTGCGCCCGGTGCAGATCTGGGGCATGGCCTGGAGCGACAACGGCGAACGCCTGGCGGTGATGTTTCGCAGCACCGACAACAAGGACCGCTGGATCGCGACCGTGGATTTCGACCACGGCATGAAACTGGTGACCCGAAACCGGCTGACCGACCCGGCCTGGATCAACTGGAACTACAACGACTTCGGCTGGCTCCCCGACGACCACACCCTGTGGTACCTCTCGGAGCAGAGCGGCTACTCTCAGTTCTACACCGACGACGTGCGAAACGGCCATACGAAACAGTGGACACAGGGTCACTTCGAGGTCTACCACCCGGTGCCGGGCCACGACGGGCACTATGTGTACTACCGGGCCAACCGCGCCTCGCCCGGCGTCTACGCCCTCTACCGGCTGGATCTTTCCTCCGGCAAGAGCGAGGCTCTGACCCGCCTCGGCGGCATGGACGGTTCCCAGCCGTCGATGGAAAGCGACACCCGTTTCCGGCTCTCACCCGACGGCCAATCGATCCTGTTCTATCACTCCACCATGCTGCGTCCGCCGGAACTTTACGTCGTCTCCACCACGCCGGGCGGCGCGGCGCGGCGTCTGACGCACACGGCGAAGAACGATTTCACGAGCATCGACTGGATTCTGCCGAAGATCGTGCACGTGCCCTCAACGCACTTCGACGGCACCCTCCAGGCGCGGCTGTATCTACCGCATGACTATGACCCAGGCAAATCCTATGCCGGCGTGGCCTTCATCCACGGCGCGGGCTACCTGCAGGACGCCCACCAGGGCTGGTCGTACTACTTCCACGAGATGATGTTCAACAACTTCCTGGCCCAGCACGGTTATGTCGTGATCGACATGGATTACCGCGGATCGGCGGGCTACGGGCGCGACTGGCGCACGACCATCTACCGGCACATGGGCCATCCGGAAGTGCAGGACATCGACGACGGCATGCACTGGCTGGAGAAGCACTACCACGTCGATCCCAAGCGGCTCGGCGTCTACGGCGGCTCCTACGGCGGCTTCATGACCTACATGATGATGTTCCGCCGCCCGGACCTGTTCCAGGCCGGTGCCGCCCTGCGCCCGGTGGCCGACTGGGCCAACTACAACGACCTCTATACCTCGGACATCCTCAACCGCCCGGCGATCGACCCCGAGGCCTACGACATCAGCTCGCCCATTCACTACGCGCAGAACCTCAAGGGCCACCTGCTGATCTCCCAGGGCATGGAGGACGACAACGTGTTCTTCCAGGACACCGTACACATGACGCAGAAGCTGATCGAGCTGAAGAACCCGAACTTCCAGGTGGTTTTCTACCCGCTAGAGCATCATGGTTTCGAGGCGCCCACCGCCTGGCTCGACGAATACCGCCGCATCTGGAAGCTGTTCTGCACCGACGTCAGCCCGCGCCGGGACTGCAACACCGACCAATGAGGCCCCGTCCCGGACCGCGCCATAGTGCGGCCCGGGCTACGAGCAACTGTCGGCGAAATAACATGTGATTTTCCCCTGCTCCGTCCGCAAGGCCTGCTGGAAGTTCTGTTTGAAGAAATCGGCATTGTCGTCAAAAAGCATCTTCATGCGATCGGCCAGTGCATCCGTCGTCGGCGACGTCAAGGGATTATAGGCCGCTATGTTCTGCGGAAATTGTATGCGGTGGAGGGTTTGTATCGTGGCGGTATCCACGCGGTCAATCTTGCCGGGATCGTCCGCGTCCTTGAGGTAAACGGCGACGCCATAGGACACGAGAATGGTCTTGGCGTCGTAGCCCATCCGCGCACCGCACGGAATGATGAAAATAGTCGCCCGCGTCTTGTTGCATGAAGCCACGCCATTCAGGTAGCCCTGCTTCTTGCTCGCGGGGACCGTCACCAGAGGCATCTCCCCGGGCCAACCAGTATTGGACATCGCCTGCCTGACCATCTCGGCCTCATATCCGGACAGATCGAGTTTTCCAGCTGCGGCAGGTAGGGCTTGACGTCCTTCTGGTACTTGCTGTAACTGCTTATATCCGAGTCGGCGTACAAAGCCGGGTAAATGAATACCGATGCCGGGAAGCCCATGAACCCGGTAACCGCGTAATACCCTGCTTCACTCCCCGCGGCTCCGCTCGCATACAGCAGTGCGGGATTGGGAACATCCGAAACTTGGAGGCCACCCTGGGGCTCGACATAGACCACCGTCCGCGTGACCCGCTTCAACTCGTTTCTTTGCGGAAACGGCATCCAGCGCCTGCTGGCGCAGCCGCCCAGGAGAACGATACAGCCCAGGATCAGAACACTTACCAGCAGGATCCCAAACACCGTACCGCGTGTCCTTGTTTTCGCGTGATATTGACAATTCATCCGTTCAGAATTAGTGGCCACATCTCAGGGCAACAGCTAAACAGATCGTCGAGAGTGTGACAATAACGCCTACAAAAAGGAGGGAGTTGTCCCCCTTTGCATAATATGTTATAAGGCGATGACCCAATGGGCTCAAGCCGGAGGTGATCATGAATATTACAATGCGATTCTTCGCGCAGCGCATTGTTCGCCTCGCTTTTTTGGCAGGTCTGTCGTGCCTGGTCCCCATTCTGGCAATCGGCGCGGCGCGCGCAGCGCCGCGCTATTACGAAGTCGAACTTCAGGTCCAGGTAAACGGTTCCGAAATCGCATCACCCAGCAACATCGCCGTTTCGGATTCGCCTGTAAACATTACCATGAAATCGGCAGGAGACACCTACCGGCTTCGCTACTCGCTTGGCAATGTGCTTGTCGGCCCAAATGGTGAGCATGGCGTAGAACTCGGCATGCAATTTTACAAGCGGAACGGCAACAACTGGATCTCAGTCGGCAAACCTCGGCTGGGATTAGTGCTCGGAAAAACTGGAAGCGTCACAAAAAGGATTAATAGCTCAGATTACGACCCTTGGTCGTACGGTATAACGGCCAAGGCAACGCAGTTGTCAAAGTCTGATGTAAAGACGATGTTTCATGGCCATATTCCAAATGTGAAAGCTTGCCAGAATACGACCTCTGGACACGGTGTTGCGAGTGCTTCAGTCTCAAACAATTCCCCCGAAGCCGGCATTCAGCCACTCGGTGATTGTTGCGAAGTGCCGTGTCCCGGGAAACCAGCTGGGTGGACCTTGAAGTGTTGCGGAGCATTATTATGCTGCGACTGTGGCACCTGCTGCGCTCCGCCATAACCGCTCAAAACATCGACGCGAGAGCCTCATCAGTTCTCATAATGCCAGACGCCAAACTCGTCTGGTTTTCTGCGGATTTCGCCCGCATGCCACAGGCGATTGAGGTGGGCGAGTGTCTCGCCAAGCGCGAACGGCATGCTGGAGGGCTTCAGTTCGCGGGGGAACAGTTCCGGCAGGGCTTCCCGCGCCGTGCAGCGGCCGTGCCGGCACAGCAGGTCACGCAACTCGTCCAGTCGCGACGCGTGATGTTCGGCCAGCTCGTCGAGCCGTTCGTGCAGCCCGCGGAAGGCCAGCCCGTGCGCAGGTAGGACCAGGGTGTCATTCGGCAGTTCACGCAGGCTCTCGAGTGCGTCGAGGTACTCGCCGAGGGGATCGGCGTCGGGCGCATCGGGCCATACCGAGATGTTGGGTGTAATGCGGGGCAGGACCACATCGCCGGCCGCCAGTATCGGATCGCCGGCACGGAACAGCAATGCGTGCGCCGGCGAATGTCCGCTCGCGAAGCTCACGGTCCAGTCACGGGCGAAGGGCAGCGGCCCGAACTCGAGCTTGGTCACTGACGAAGGCAGCTCCGGCACGCTCCGGCGATAGCCGTTTCCGCGTCTGGCCGGTGCGTAGGCGCCCTGCATTCCATTGTCCGCGAAAAACCGGGCGATCGACGTGTCGATCCGTTCGCCGCTCGCTTCGTGCAGGGTACGGGCCCTGTCCCACTCCGGTCCGGAGATATGGATTTCCGTGCCGCCCGCGGCGAGTGCGGCGGCCTGGCCGATATGGTCGGGGTGGAAATGCGTCACCACGGCCGTGCGCGGGCGCCGATAGGCGTCGCGCCACAGCGTCGTCGTGTGTTCCTCGGCAAAACCGGTATCGACCAGAAACGGCTCGTCCCCGTCGCCCTCAAGCCGGTAGACGTTGATGTGGCCCGGCGGGAACGGCAGCGGCAGGCGCAGCCATTCGACGCCCGGCGCCAGCGCTCGGCTCTCGCCGAACTCCGGCGCCGGCTCCAGGTAATCGAGGCGCCCGCTCACGAGGCAGACTCGGGCGGCAGCGTCTTGCCGGGATTGAGGATGCCCTGCGGATCGAACACGCGCTTGACGCCGTGCATCAGCTTCAACACCTCGGGCGCCAGCTCCATCGCCACGTAGTCGCGCTTGGCGAGGCCCACGCCGTGTTCGCCGGAGAGCGTACCCCCCAGATCCAGCACCGCCTCGAACACGCGCGGCAATGCCTTCTCGGCGGCCTCGCGCTCGCGCGCGTCGTCCGGATCGAAAAGGAGGTTTACGTGAAGGTTGCCGTTGCCTGCATGGCCGAAGTTCACGATCGGGATATCCGCTTCGCGGGCCAGTGCCTGCAAGCGCTCGACCAACGCGGGAATGCGCGAGACGGGGACCACGACGTCCTCGTTGATCTTGCCCGCGCGCAATGTGCGCAGCGACGGCGAAAGCGCCTTGCGCGCCTGCCACAGGGCCACCGCCTCGTTCGAGTCCTTGGTGGATTCGATCGCGATAAAACCCTTCCCGCGCGCCGCCTCGCTCACCGACTCGACCGCGGCTTCCAGCCCGGCGCCGGAGCCCTCGACCTCCATCAACAGCAGGGAGGCACATTCGACAGGCACCTCCACGCCGCGCTTTCTGATCAGCGCCACCGCCTGATCGTCCATGAATTCGAGCACCCAGGGCAGTTCGTGCTGCGCCATGATGCGCGCCACTGCCGCGGCAGCCGCGTCCACGCTGGCATAGGTGGCACGCAGGGTGGCCACGGAAGACGGCAGCGGCCACAGCTTGAGCGTGGCCCGCGTGATGAGCGCGAGCGTGCCTTCCGAGCCAAGCAGCAGGCGCGTGAAATCGTAGCCCACCACGCCCTTGGTGGTGTGCGTGCCGACCCGGATGATCTCGCCGGTGCCGGTCACCGCGGTGAGCCCCAGAATGTTCTCACGCGGCGTGCCGTATTTCACCGCGTGCGGGCCGCCCGCGTTGCAGGCGAGGTTACCGCCCAGCGTGGAATAGGCCGCCGAGGTCGGGTCCGGCGGCCAGAAAAACCCTGCCTCGCGTGCCGCCGCCTGGATCGCGGCATTGGTAGCGCCGGCCTCGGCCTCGACGTAGCGGTCGGCGCGATCCACGGGTTCAATGCGGCTCATGTGCTCGAAGGACACGATCAGCGCGTTGTGCTCGGGTACGGTCGCACCCACGGTATTACTGCCCTGGCCGCGCGCGATCACCGGCCAGCGGTGCTCGGCGCAGGCCCGCACCACGGCGGCGACTTCCTCGTCGGTTTCCGGGAAGGCCACCCCGCCCGCCGTGCCCCGTCGCCGGCTGTTGTCATAGGCATAGACCGCGCAGTCGGCGGGATCGGTATGCAGCCGCTCGTCGCCCAACACATCACGCAGGCGGCGTTCGAGCTCTGCAGGCAAACTCATTGCGGATACAGTTGCTCGTCCACCAGGTCGCACAAGCAATGCAGCAACACGATATGTACCTCCTGGATGTGCGCCGTGCGCTCGGCCGGTACCCGGAGTTCCCTGTCGTTGTCTTCCAGCAGTTTGGCCATGGCACCGCCGTTGCGCCCGGTCAGCGCGAGCACCCAGGCGCCGGCCTCGTGCGCCGCCTCGATGGCGGCGCAGACGTTGCGCGAACCGCCGCTGGTGGAAATCCCGACCAGTGCGTCGCCGGGACGGGCCAGCGCCTCGACCTGCTTGGAGAACACCTGGTCGAAGCTGTAGTCGTTGCCGATGGCGGTCAATGCCGAGGTATCCGTGGTCAGGGCAATCGCGGCGAGCGGCGGCCGCTCGCGCTCGAAGCGGTTGGTGAACTCGGCGGCGAAATGTTGGGCGTCGGAGGCCGAGCCGCCGTTGCCGCAGACCAGGATGCGCCCCCCCGCTTCAAGCGTCGCGGCCAGACGCCGGGCCGCCTCGGCCACGCCGGCGGACAGCGCCTCCCGTGCCCTCGTCTGTGTCGCTATCGTGTTTTCGAAGTGGCTGCGCACTCGTTCTTCAGCCGTCATGTTGCTCCCTCGAAGGCATTGGGAATCCATTCGATCTCATCGGCGCCGGAAATCGCGATCACGTCGGCGCGCAATGTGCGTGCCGCAGCGTGCGGATGCCGCGTCAGGTACACCCCGATCGCGCGTTGCAGCCGCGTCCGCTTGGCAGCCGTTACGCTCGCCGCCGCACCGCCATAGTCGGAACGTGCCCGGTAGCGCACTTCCACGAAAACCAGGGTGGCGCCGTCTTCCATTATCAGGTCAATTTCGCCGAAACGCGAACGCACGTTGCGCTCCAGCAGTTTCAGGCCGCGCGAAACAAGCCAGGCCGCTGCCTTACGCTCGGCGCGTGCCCCCCGTTCACCCCGATTCACGGCGCCGTGGCCGCTACCGGTGACAGCACACCGTTGCGGTATCGCCCCGGATCCGCGCGACGCTGTATGACCTGGTTCGCACCCATGCTGAGCGAACCGGTCACGCCCCGCACGGGCTGGGCCAGGGGTTGCTGCCCATGGGCCAGCAAGGGCACCAGCCGCCAGGCATCGTAGCCCAGCCCGTATAGCGGTGCGAACTGGCCCCAGTCCTGGGGAAACAGTTTGGCCAGTTGGTCCCGCGTTGCGGCAGCGGCGCCCTTCCCGGCCAGGAACCACGGCATGACCGGGAAATGCACGCCATCCAGATCGGGGGCGTTATTTCCCGGCTGGTACACATTGGAAATGGAATACATCGGTAATCCGATCCC
>Ga0209919_1000155_pt1 | contig 35352 bp, 28 predicted proteins | sample SalPon2A_C_D2_MG_FD_185721 | JGI IMG/M metagenome (GOLD analysis project Ga0209919, IMG submission 185721) | Soil microbial communities from South San Francisco under conditions of wetland restoration - Salt Pond MetaG R2A_C_D2_MG (SPAdes)... | ecosystem: Environmental > Terrestrial > Soil >... | reverse complement strand
GAAGTGCAGGGCACGGGGCACCTGGCCGGTGACGACGCGGCCGTCTTGCAGCTCACCGTGCGGCTGGCCGGGGCCAGCGTGGAGCTGCCGCCCCTGCGCGTCACGGTGCAGCGGGGCTGGTGGAGCATGCAGGTACACGGTGCCTTCCCAATCTCGCTGCAGACCTTCCACATCCCACGCCCGGCCCTGCTGGGCGTGCCCATCTCCGATACCGTCCGCATCTACGTGGACCTCTCGTTTGGCTCGGCCTAGCAGAGCCACAAGGCTTGGTTTGCGGGTGCGATTTTGGCCCAAGGGGGCGCTGCCCGCTTGGAATCCCTGCCACGGCGCAAGCCTCCTGTTAGACATTCGTGCAGGGGTGCGGGGGCCTCGGCTCTTGCATTGGGTGGCTCGTGCTTTTCAAGCGGGCCGGCCGCTTGAAGACCTATTCCGGAACAACACCGAGTGGGTGGCTTTCGGCGTGGGGGGCTCCCGCCCCGCGGGGCGAGACGGAAGCGATCGTTCGGTGGCGGGAGGCTGTGTGGAAAAGGTGCGCCGGGCGGCCCGCCCCAGGGGCAGGGGGAAGGCGGACCGCCCGACGCAGGGGGCTACATTTCCTGGAAGTCCGAATCGTTCAGATCATCCAGGTGCTTGGGGAGGGTTGAGGGGTGCAGCCGCAACTCCTCGTGAATCTTGTCGCGCAGCGAGCCCGCGTGGCTCTGCTGCGTGTTGTTGAGGCGGGCGCTGTGGCCATTGCCACCTGGGCGCGCCTGCACCTTGTGCTCCAGGAACTGGCGCTCGGCGCGTGCATTCTCCAGGGCCTCCTGCGCGCCCCGGATACCGTTGGTGGCGCCGCCCTGCACGATGGCCATCAGATCGCGCACCATGCGTTCCAACTCCATGGACTGGGAGGACAACTCCTCGCTGGCCGCGGCGGATTGCTCCGCGTTGGCCGCGTTGGCCTGGGTCACCTTGTCCATCTGCCCCACGGCGGTGTTGATCTGGTCGGCGCCGCGGGCCTGCTCGTCGCTGGCGGAGGCTACCTCGCGCACCAGGTCCGCCACCTTCTGGATGGCGTCCTTGATCTGCGTGAGGACGGCATCCACCTCCTCGGAAACCCGCACGCCCTGGTCCGCGCGCTGCTGGGCCTCCTCGATGAGGTCGTTGGTGTTCTTGGCCGCCTCGGCGCTGCGCTGGGCCAGGTTGCGCACCTCCTCGGCGACCACGGCGAAGCCCTTGCCGGCATCGCCCGCCCGGGCCGCCTCCACTGCCGCGTTCAGGGCGAGCAGGTTGGTCTGGAAGGCGATCTCGTCAATGGTCTTGATGATGTTGGCTGTCTTGGTCGAGGCATCGCGGATGTTGGTGATGGCGCTGGACATGCGCGACATCGCCTCGGTGCCCTGACTGGTGTAGTCGCGCGCCTCGTTGGCCAGCGACTCCGCCTCCTTGGCGTGGTCCGCATTGAGCCGCGTGGTGGAGGCCATCTCCTCCAGCGTGGAGGAGGTCTCCTCCAGGCTCGCCGCCTGCTCCGAGGCGCCCTCGGCCATGGACTGGCTCGATGCCGAGACCTGTTGTGCGGCGCCGTTCACCTGGCCCGAGGAGGACGATACGCCATCGATCACCACGGCGAGCTTCTTGAGCGGCCCCCGCATGATCAGGTAGCCCAGCACCAGAGCGAGCAGCGTGATCAGCGAGGCCCACATGAGGATGTTGAGCACCGCCCGATTGGTATCCGCGCGCACAGTGGCCAGTTGGGACGTGATCACGAAGGCACCCTTGAGGTCGCCGTCGTGCATGTTCTCCATTTTGTAGCCGAGGATGTCCTTGCCATTGCCCCAGGGGCTGTGGGCCTCGCTGCCGTGGCAGGTGAGGCAGCCCTGTTGCTCGGACAGCCGCACGGGCCGCACCACGCGCACGACGCCCGCGCTGGAATCCGTCTCGTCGATCTCCTTCAGCGTCGAATCGTCGGCGAAGCGCTTCAGCCAAGTCACCTCCTCGCCTACCGCCCGATTGTCCTTGTTGCGCGGATTGTTGGCGATGATGCGGAACTGATAATGCTCCGCCTCCGCATTGCGGCCGCCGAGCCTGAACGAGGCGAAGATCGGCACGCTGGTGAGGATCTTCTCCTTCTGCTCCTTGGGCACGTTGCCGTCCGGATACTTCAGGCGGGTCTCCTCGATCAACGGCTTCATGAAACCCATGGACGCGATGTAGTCACGCCCCACCTCCAGCCGGGACAGGATCGCCTGGGACTTTGAAATCAGGTCCTGATCGCCCAGCTTCTCGATGCGCATCTTGGCCACCAGGACCGCCGCACCCGTGCAGATTACGCACGCGATGAAGATGGTGATCAGCACGCGATTGCGAAAACTCAGCTTCATTTCTGCACTCCCGCTGTCGTCACGCACCGGGCAGCCCCCGGCAGCTAGGATCCGCCGTCCGGCGATCCTTATTTACGTTGATTAACGACTATCCAAGGATGCGGGTTCCACTTTGGGGTCCACACGAGGCAATGCGCGGTCTTGCGATATGCGTATCGGGAACCTGTATTTACTCGTGTAAACACGCCGGAAGAGATCGCCGTTTGTTGCGACAGAAAATCGGCTACCATCCCTGATTTCCGGTGTATTTTTCGAAATCTGTAGAAATGACTTCTTGACAGAACCTGGAGCAGAAAAATTCGTCCAAGTAAATGTGGGGGATTCTGAAGTATTTTGGCGTGGGTCGTCGGAGGTTTCTTTTTAAGGAGAGATAGCCATGGACCGCCATCAAGACCAGGACGTCGGGAGGAGCGTGGCCCAAGCCATTCGCGAGCGTATCCTCACGCTGGAGGAGGAACTGGAGCACTGGCGTGCCATGCTGGAGCAGTGCGAGCAGCAATCCCCCGCCACGGACAATCACCACGATGATGGGAGGGCGCTCCAGCAAGCCCTGGGGTAATAAGCGGTCGTGCCCTTCGCTCACGCAAGGTGAGCGAAGGGCGCTCCACGACCCACGCCTTCAGGGCGCCGGGCGGCCGTCATGAGCCTGCGCGGATGGCGTGTGCGGCCTTGGACGTGTAGGCCGGGATAGGCGGTGACGAAGCGGGCAGCGTGGCCAGGGAGGCCGCGTGCACCCGTCGTGTCACCGCCGGACGCTGGCCCAGGCGGGCCGCGCCTACAGCTCGATCTGGCTGCCGATCTCGAGGATCTGCTTGGGTGGGAGGCGGAAGTAGCTGCTGACGCCCGCGGCGTTGCGGGCCATGGCCGAGTAGAGCTTCTCACGCCACAGGGCCATGCCCACGAGGTGCCGCGTGGGCAGGAGCGTCTCGCGGCCCAGCACATACACCAGCTCGTGGGGCCGCAGGTCCACCCCGCGGTCGCGGCAGATCAGCAGGGCCGCCGGCACATTGGGTTGCTGCATGAAGCCGTAGCGCAGCACCACCCGGTAGAACTCCGAGCCCATATGCTCAAAGTGCAGGCGCTCGCTGATGGGCAGGTACGGTCGGCGCTCGGAGACCACGGTCACGATCAGGTTGCGCTCGTGCAGCACACGGTTGAAGCGGAAGTTCCGCAGCAGTGCATGGGGGATCCCCGCCGCCTGGCTGTGCAGGTAAACCGCTGTGCCGGGCGCGCGGGAAAGTGAAGCGGCCTCGACCTCCTGGAAGAAGCGCCCGAAAGTCATGCCCTCCTCACGCAGGCGGTCGGCGAAGATCTCGTTGCCGCGGCGCCAGGTGGACATGATCACCAACGCCAGCAGCCCCACCACCAGCGGAAACCAGCCGCCCTCGGGCAGCTTGGTGTAGGTGGCGCCGAAGAAGGCCAGATCCACGCACAGCAGCACCAGCGTGACGGACCCCGCCAGCAGGGCCTGCCACTCCCACACGCGCAGCATGACCAGGAAGGCCAGCACCGTGGTGATGGTCATCGTGGTGATCACGCCCACGCCATAGGCCGCGGAAAGGTTGCCCGAGGTCTGGAAGCCGAGCACCAGCCCGATGCAGCACACCAGCATGACCCAGTTCACCACGGGCACGTAGATCTGCCCGAAGGCGTCCTCGGATGTGTGCTGGATGCGCACGGCAGGAAGGTAGCGCAACTGCACGGCCTGCATCGTTAGCGAGAACGCCCCAGTAATCACGGCCTGGGAGGCGATCACCGTGGCCACCGTGGCCAGGATCACCATGGGATAGAGCGCCCAGCCGGGCACCATGTGGTAAAACGGATGCTCCACGTACTGCGGGTGGCTGATCAGCAGCGCCCCTTGCCCGAAGTAGTTGCACAGCAGGGCCGGCAGCACGAAGGAGAACCACGCCAGCCGGATGGGCGTCTTGCCGAAGTGCCCGATATCCGCATAGAGCGCCTCCCCGCCGGTCACCACCAGGAACACCACGCCCAGGATCAGGAAGCCTTGCCAGCGGTCCAGTTCGAAGAAGTCTACCGCGTAGAGCGGGTCCACGGCCCGCAGCACAATGGGTGCTTCCGCAATGTGGCCCAGCCCCAGCACGGCCAGCACCGTGAACCAGACCAGCATCACCGGCCCGAACACGGCCGCCACGCCCGCCGTCCCGCGTGACTGAATATAGAACAGAGCGATCAGGATGACGGTCGTGAGGGGAATCACGTAGGCCGCCATGTGCGGCGCCGCCACCTCCAGCCCCTCCACGGCGCTCAGCACGGAGATGGCCGGAGTGATCATGCCGTCGCCGTACAGCAGCGCCGCGCCGAACACACCCACCAACGCCACCACGGTCGTCCAGCGGCTGAGGCGGTGACCGTTTCCCGGCACCAGCAGCGCCGTGATCGCCAGGATGCCGCCCTCGCCGTTGTTGTCCGCCCGCATGATCAGCAGCAGGTACTTCAGCGAGATGACGATGATCAGGGACCAGAAGATCAGCGAGAGCACGCCCAGCACGTTGGTCACGTTGAGCGCCACCTCGGGCGTGCCGTTGAAGCACTGCCGGATGGCGTAGAGCGGGCTGGTGCCGATATCGCCGTACACCACGCCCAACGCGCCCAGCGTGAGCACGAGCGTCTTGCTGCGGGAGCCGGCTTGTTCGGAGGATTCCATCGGTGCGAATGCGGGGTCACTGCGAGGCGGGCCACAGCGGCTATACCTAACCTCAACCAATTACGCGCTGCGGCGCCGGAGAGCAAGCGAAAGCTTGCGGCTCCGCTCCGCGGGCGCGGCTTGCCAAGCCGGGGCGCAGCCCGGTACGATCGGGCGTTGGTATTTGCGCGCAGGCGCGGCCGCGCGACCGCCCGCCGAGCGTCTCCCCCCGTGGCCCAGGTGTCGCCCCCATGTTGCCGATTCTGCTCACGGGCCTGCTGGCCGGGCTGGTTCACGTGCTGTCGGGCCCCGATCATCTGGCGGCCGTGGCGCCGCTGGCCCTGCAGCACTCGCGGCGACGCTGGCTGGTGGGTGTCCTGTGGGGTGGTGGCCACACAGCCGCCATATTTGCGGTGGCGGCCCTGTCGTTGATGCTTCGCGCTCTGCTCCCACTGAATGAGCTTTCGTCCTGGAGCGACCGGCTGGTGGGCATGGCGCTGATCGCCATCGGCGTGTGGGGCTTGCGCCAAGCCTTCCGGCAGAACCTGCACGTGCACCGGCACGTGCACGATGGCCTCGCCCACTCCCACATCCACTTCCACCCGCATGCCGACGCGCACGAGGCGCCGCGCGCTCATGCGCACACGCACGTCTCCTTCGCCATGGGCACGCTGCACGGGCTGGCCGGCAGCGCGTACGTGCTGGGCGTATTGCCTGCCCTGACGCTGCCGAATCTGGGCGGCTCGCTGGTATACCTGAGCGGCTTCGGCATAGGCTCCATCGCGGCCATGGGCGCCGTGGCGTGGCTGCTGGGCGCCTCGCTGGAGCGGATGGAGCGCGCCGGTCTGCGCCCCTATCGCCTGCTGCTGACCACCTGCTCCGGCGCCGCCATCGTCATCGGCGCCGTGTGGCTGGTGTTCTGAGTCTCGGCCGCGCAGCACTCCCTCCCCTCGCCATCGCAAGGCCCTCACGGCGCAGCACCTGCCGGCCCGCCACGCACGGCCCGCCAAATGCGGCGCACGCCCCAGCTCGCGATGCCCAGCACCAACGCGGGCAGCAGCATCAGACCCAGCGCGTAAACCACGCTCAGATAAAGTTGCGTCACATAGAGCCACAGACCGCCCACGGCCACGAACACGAGCAGGAACGCCTGCCGGTCGGTGAGTCCGATCAGCGCGGGCCGCACCAGGAACCAGATCACCCAGGTGCCTGCGAAGAGCACGATCACACCCAGGTAGTCCAGGATGCGCAGGATGGTGGCCCAGCTCTCCCGCACGTAGTCGCCCAACTCGCCATAGAACTGCGGGGCGTGGAAGAGCCAGCCGCTGATCCAGCCGGTCAGTCCGAACACGCGCCGGGCATAGACGCCGGACGTGGCGGTGTGGCCATCCCAGCCGGTGTCCGCACCCGGCGCCCCATAGCGTGTGACGCGCACCAGCGCGCCATTGGGGGCCCGCAGCAGGTAGGAGACCTCCACCACCCGGTACCCGGCATAGGGCGCCGGCGGCACCACGGTGTCGCGGGTCGCAGCGCCGGTGCCCGCCGCAGCAGCAGGGGGCGCGGGTTGCGCGGCGGCGGCCGGCAAAGCGAGTCCGGCCACCAAGCCGAGCAGCAGGCAGAGCGTGAGCGACAGGGACCTGCGGTGCGACGGGCGGCGTGGCGAGGGTTCGCGAATCATGGGGCCTCCAGGACGGGCGGTTGGCACGGGCATCTGGCCCCGATTGTGCCCCGCAGCCGGGAGCGGGGGCAATCGCCGCATGCGGCTTGACCGGCCGGCATTTCTGCCGGCATCCCGCGCGGTCCCGATCCGTGCTAAGCAGCGGGGAGCAATGGCCGTGCGCCGGCCGCCTCCCCCTGGCACCCGTCACGCGGAGTCCCATGAACGCACCGCAGATCATCGACCTGACCTACACCGTCGCGCCGCACTTCCGCTGGAAGGTGGAGCGGGACCGTGTGGAGCGCATGGAGGACGGCGCCGCCTTCCAGGTGACGCGCTTCTCCATGGCCGTACACGGCTTCACGCACATCGACTCGCCGCGCCACATGGTGCCCGACGGCCCCACCACGGACGACGTGCGCCTGGAGCAGTTGGTCGGCGAGGCCAAGCTGGTCGATCTCACCGGCATCGCCCCGGAGACAGCCATTACCCCGGCGCACCTGGCCCCCAAGGCCGCGCACGTGGAGCGAGGTGACATCGTGCTGCTGCGTGCCGCGTGGGATACGGTGCAGCGGCTGGACACGCCCGAGTTCTGGACGGCCTCGCCCTACATGACGCGCGAGGCGTGTGAGTGGCTGCTGGAGCGGCAGGTGCGCGCCGTGGGCTACGACTTTCCCCAGGACTATCCGATCCGGCTGCTGCTGAGCGGCGAAAAGCGGGGCATCGAGGAGTTCGTCACCCATGACGTGCTGCTGCGCAACGGGGTGATCATGATCGAGTACCTCTGCAACCTGCACCGCATCCCGGGCGACCGCACGCCGTTCCTCGCGCTGCCCCTGAAGATCCCCGACTCGGACGGCGCACCGGCCCGCGCCATCGCCCTGCCGGGCGCACGGCTGTGACGTAAACGAAGAACTGCGAAAGGCGGAAGTGGGGGCAAAGCCCCCACCCATCGTCGGCGTGTCGGGAGGACGTTAGTCCGCGGCGCCCTTTTGCACCTTGGGCAGGCCGGGCATGGCGAAGTTGCGCTCGGCCAGGCCGTCCAGCAGCTTGGTGGATAGCTCGGCGGTCAGTTCCACCAGCGGGGGCCGCAGGCGCGCCCAGCCGGCATCACCGGAGTAGTGCGCCACGATCTGCTTGAGGGAGGGAATCATCGGGAATTGCTGGATGAACTTGCGCGTGGCGGCCACATCGGCCTGCATCCGGTCCGCCTCGGACGATTCCCAGTTGGCGTACAGCTGGTGGATGGGGCCCGGGTTCACGTTGGCCGTGGCGGAGATGCAGCCCACACCACCGTTGCGCATGTTGTCCAGCAGCATCAGCTCCTGGCCCGCGAACACGCCGAAGCCCGGGAAGGCATCCAGCATGGCCTTGGTGTTGTTCCAGTCGCCGGAGGAATCCTTCACGCCCGCCACGATGCCGGGGTAGGCCTTCAGCAGCCGGTCGATCAGCCCCAGCGTGATCGGCACCTGGGACACCGGCGGGATGTGGTACAGGTAGATGCGCAGCCGGTCATCCCCCACCCGCTCGATCACCTCGGCGAAGTTGCGGAACAACCCCTCGTCGCTCACGCCCTTGTAGTAGAACGGCGGCAGCATCAGCGCCCCGCCGCAGCCCAGCTCCACCGCGCGCTTGGTCAGGCGCACCGAATCGCTGAGCGCGCAGGCGCCCGTGCCGGGCATCATGCGTTTGGGGTCCAGCCCCGCCTCCACCAGCATGTCCAGCAGCATCAGCTTCTCGTCCACTGACAGCGAGTTCGCCTCGCTGTTGGTGCCGAAGACAGCCAGTCCCACGTTCTGTGAGAGCAGCCAGCGGCACTGGGCGATGAGGCGGTTGGCGTCCGGGGTGAGGTCCGCCTTGAAGGGCGTGATCACGGGCGAGAGCACGCCGCGCATTTGGGTGGTTTCGGTCATGGGGTGGCTCCCAGTGGCTTGAGGTGGTGCAAAGGCGAAAGCGAACTGGCCCGCCGCGCCCGCTCGAAGGGGGCAGAGCTGCGGGGCGTTTCCCTTCTTTTACCACACCCGAGCGGTGCCCCGCGACGGTTTCGACACAGTCCCGCCCGCGGGCTTCGCTGCGGCCCTTAGAGCGTGACCACACCGTGCGTGGCCGTACCTGTCATTTCGAGTGCAGCGAGACATCTGCTGTTCCGCAACGCCCCATGCCGTGGCGCGCCCCACTACTCCTCCGCGAAGGCGGTGCGCAGGCGCTCCACCTCGGCGGCCAGGGCATCGGGCTCGTAGGGGATGGCGGGGCCGCTGCCCCAGATGGGGCCGGGCCAGGCGGCGTCGCTGCGGTAGCGGCCGATCACGTGGACGTGCAGTTGCGGCACCAGGTTGCCCAGCGCGCCCACGTTCAGCTTGTCCGGGCGGTAGAGCCGCTCCAGCACCTGCGAGGCCACCGTGATCTCCTCCATCAGCAGCGCGCGCTCCGGCGCGGGCAGGCCGTGCAGCTCCTGCAACGCCGGGCGCTCAGGCACCAGCAGCAGCCAGGGCACGCGCGCGTCGTTCATCAGCAACACGTGACACAGCGCCAGCCGCGTCACATGGGCCGTGTCCGCGGCCAGCCGCGGGTGCAGGGAGAAGGCGGCGGCCATGCTAGAAGCCGTAGAGCTGCGCGGGGTTGTCCGCCAGGATGCGCCGGCGCGTGGCATCGTCCGGGGCCCAGTCCAGGAGCGTGTCCAGCAGCATGGCCTCGTCCGGCTTGGCGTCCTCCGGCTCACCGGGGTGCGGCCAGTTGCTGGCCCACAGCATGCGCTCCGGTGCGGTCCGCACCAGCGCCTTGGCCAGCGCGCCCACGTCATCGTAGGTGGGCGGGCCGCTGCGCGAGGTCTCGTAGGGCGCGGAGAGCTTGACCCAGCAGCGGCCGCTCTCCACCAGCGTCAGCAGCGCGCGGAAGGCCGGGTGCTCCGGTGGCACCGGCTCCAGGTACTTGCCGTTGTGCGCGATCACGAGCTGCCCCGGCAGGCGCTGCAGCAGAGGCAGGCGCTCCGGGAACTCGCGGCCGTCGAACTGCAGGTGCAGGTGCCAGCCGAAGGCCGCCACGCGCGCGGCGATGCCCTCCAGTTGCTCCCAGCGCAGCACGGCGCCGCCCAGCATGAAGAAGCGCGCGCCGCGGATGCCCGCGTCCGTGAGGCGCTGCAATTCCGCATCGGTCACGTCCGGCCCCACCGTGGCCACGCCCCGGGCGCGCTCGCCCATCTCCGCAATGGCGGCCAGGGTGCAGCGATTGTCCAGCCCATAGGCAGCCGGCTGCACGATCACGGCGCGCTCCACGCCGATGCGCGCCAGCATGGCCGTGTACATGGCGACGTTCTTCTCCGCCGGCTGCGCGGCCGGCCCGGGCGGGTAGGGGAAGCGCCCCGGCAGGTAGATGTGCATGTGCGTATCCACCGCGCCCGGTGGGGCCTGTAGACGCGGCCGTCCCTGGGCTGCTGCGCTCTGGCTCATCGTCGCTCCTCTGCGATGGCGGCGGAGCGGCCCGCCGCATTGCCCGCATCATCCCGCAGGTGCCGGGCGGGGGCAAGGCGAAGCCAAGGAGGCCACGGCCCCCCACACTTTACGAGTACTAGCCTTGGCGATTGTCCAGGGGATAGCGTTCCAGCCAGTCCAGGTAGTCGGCGAAGGCTTCATCCAACCCGAAGCGGGCCGCGAAGCCCGTTTCCTCCCGCAGGCGGAGGTTGGAGAGCGGCGCGCGAAAGCTGGCACGGTACAGGTTCACGTTGGCCTGGGCCTCGTCGGTGACCATGCGGAAGCGGAAGTCCGGGTAGCGCGTCTGGAGCCGCTCGCACCACTGCTCGGCGCTCCACTCGCGGCCCGCGGTCACGTGGTACACGGCGTGTGCTGGCTGCGGATGGTACAGCAGCGTGACCAGCCCCGCGGCCACGTCCGGCGCATACACCCAGTCGCGGCGGCCCGCGTTGGGCAGAGCGGCCGTCTCGCCGGCGCGGGCTAGGCGCGTCAGCTCGTAGATCGCGCTGAGCGTATCGCGCTGACCCGTGGCGTGCTCCCAGCGCCCGAACACGATGCCCAGGCGGGCGGCCAATACGTCCATGCCGTGCAGCGTGCGGTAGCGCAAGGCCATGCGTTCCGCCGCGTACTTGCTGATGCCGTAGAGCGTCACCGGTCGGGGCGGCGTTGCGTCCTCGTCCAGCACGGGCGCGGCGTAGGCGCTCTCGCCGTACACGGCGCCGGAGCTGGGGTACACGAAGCGCTGCACGCCATGGCGCCGGGCCGCCTCCAGCACGGTCAGCACGCTCTGCAGGTTCACCGCCACAATGCCGGCGGGGTCGCTGCGCTCGCGTTCCGGCCCGGCCGTGATCACGGCCGCGTGCACCACCCGCTCGATGCCCTGCCCCTCGAAGATGCGCTCCACGGTAGGGGCATCGCACGCGTCGCCCACCACGCTTTGCAGCGTGCCGGGCAGGCTGTCGAACAGCTGTTGGGCGGCGGCGGGCGGGGGCGCGAGGGAGAGGTTGACGACGCGGTCGCCTCGCTCCAGCAGAAGCTGGAGCAGGTTCAGGCCCACGAAGCCGGAGCCGCCGGTGACGAGGACGGTCATGAGTATTGCCTCCAAGCGCGCCCATGGTGGCACCGCGTGCCGCCAGGCGTCAATTGCGCCGCTCGTGGACGCATTGCCTCGTGCGCCGGTGGGCCGGCAGGGCTGCTGCCAGCGGGCGACCAGCCGGCGGCCGAGTGTGCTAGGGTGGGCTGACGCAACCGGCGGCGGAGCCCGATGCGTGCCCGCGCCGCCGCTCTGCACCCACCCCCGACGATCTGATGCCGATGGACTGGCTGGACCTGGAACAACTGCGCGCCCTGCTGGCGCATGGCTCCCACTGGATCATCCAGACCTTTCTGGCCGTGCTGGGTGCACTGCTTGTGGACCTTGCGTTGCGGCGCATGCTGACCCGCCTGCAGGGTCGGCTGGAGGTGCGCACGCGCACCCCGTGGGACGAGGCCGTCATCGACGCGCTGCGCCCGCCGCTGAGCGTGATGATCTGGCTCGTGGGCATCGCCTTCGCGGCGAGCATCGTGGGGCGGGCCACCCACGCGCCGATCTTCGATGCGGTGGGGCCTCTGCGCACCATGGGCGTGATCATCGTGATCACGTGGTTCATGATCCGCCTGGTGCGGCACGGGCAGAAGGTGATCCTGGCCATGGAGCGGCCGGACGGCACGCACCCGGACTTCACCACGGTGGACTCCATTGCCAAGCTGCTGCGCGTGGCGATCCTGATCACGGGCGCGCTGGTGGCGCTGCAGACGTTGGGCTTCTCCATCTCCGGCGTGCTGGCCTTCGGGGGCATCGGCGGCATCGCGGTGGGCTTTGCCGCGCGGGACGTGCTGGCCAACTTCTTCGGCGGGCTGATGGTGTACCTGGACCGCCCCTTTGCCGTGGGGGAGTGGATCCGCTCGCCGGACCGGGACATCGAGGGCACCGTGGAGGAGATTTCCTGGCGCCTCACACGTATCCGCACCTTCGATCAACGGCCGCTCTATGTGCCCAACGCCACGTTCTCCACCATCGCCGTGGAAAACCCCAGCCGCATGTTCAACCGGCGCATCAAGGAGACGGTGGGCATCCGCTACGACGACGCGGCGGAGATGGCGGGCATCGTGGAGGAGGTGAAGCAGATGCTGCTGGTGCACCCCGACATCGACACCAGCCGCACGCTGATGGTCAACTTTGACGCCTTCGGGCCATCCTCGCTGGACTTCTTCCTGTACTGCTTCACCAAGACCACCGTGTGGGCGGAGTACCATGCCGTGAAGCAGGACGTGCTGTTCAAGGTGATGGAGATCATCGACCAGCACGGGGCCCAGATCGCCTTCCCCACCTCCACCTTGCACGTGCCCGACGGCGTCACCGTGCGCAGCGAGGCCGAGGCTGCGCGCAAGGCCGCCCAGGCTGAGGACGCCGCCGCCAGCGCCCCGAATCGTGCGGACGCCACCAGCGGGGATTCCGACTGACCTGCGCGGGTCGCGGCGTCGCGCCGGCGCCCGCCGGTCGGCCGGATGCACCCGCGTGCAGCGCCCGGCCCAGCCTCATGCAGGGCTATTCAGGCGTTGATACAGCTCCACCATCGCCTGGGTGTCCCGGCCGCAGTAATCCAGCAGGTGCTGGCGCATCCGCGTTTGCTCCGCAGCCGGCAGCTCCCCCCGCACCAGCGTTGCGTAGGCGAGGGCCGCCGAGGAGCCATCAGTGATCTCCAGGTCGGCGTAGCCCATCCCGGGCACCAGGGCGGGCAGCACGCGCTTGATGGAAAACGAGCCGTGGAACTCCGGGTGGTACACGTTCTGCCGGATCTGGGGCAGCAGATCCACCAGCCGCTCCGTGATGCGGCCCAGTGCCTTGGCCTGTTGCGGCAGAAGCGCCTGCAACTCGCGCAGCCTGGATTGCTCGAACGACGAGTAGACACAGATTGGGCCGCGCCGGCCCAGCGCCGCGATCAGTTCCTCCGCAAACCCGGCGCGTGGGTCGTCCGGACCGTCATGCAGGTACTCGGCATGGGACAACGCGCCATCCGCGTTCAGAGTGTGCAGCGACCACTGGAAGAGGATCATTTGATAGGGCCGCGTGCCTGGATACAGGGGGATTGCCGGGTTGAAGGTCTCAAAGTCCAGGAAGTGCAGCGGACGCTCCAGCCCGGCCAGGGCTTCCCGCAACGCAGCATCCTCGTAGGGCTGGCCGGTGACCACCGCATCGCGCTGGCGCTGCTGCAGGCCGGATAATCCATAGCCGGGCGGAATCTCGTCAATGGTTGTGATGCCATCGGCCGCAAGGCGTTCCAGCAGCGGTGCTCCGGCTCGGTACAGCTCTGCGATGGAGTGCTCGGGCGCGTCCGGCACGCACTCCGCCAGGAACGGGCAGTCATAGGGCGTGGCGCACTGTGTGCCCGGGGCGATGCCGGGGGGCTTCGTGGCGGCGAGCGGCGCACGCATCGCGGCCAGCAGCCCCGGCACGTCCGGCAGGAGCGGCGCCACCTCAGCCGTCACGTCGGCCAGCGCAAACAGGGCCTGCGGATCGTGCGCCCCGCCCGGGTACACGTAGGCCGTGTTGATGTGCAGCAGTCCCAGTCGGCCCAACCGCAGACCCGCGCCGCGCAGCACGTGGGCCTGGATGGCCACGTCCCACAGATGCTCCGGCTTGACCCGGGTGGAGGACTTCACTTCGATCAGGTCGAACGAGCCGTCGCGAGCGCGGGCCAGGATGTCGACGCGAATCAGCACGTCATCATGGCTGAATGTCGCCTCGTAGAGGGCCGGCACCGACCGGTCCGCGAGCAGGGCCTGCGTGCGCCGCAGGGCCTGGGCGAGCTCTTTGCGTGATTCATCCAGCAGCGTGCCGCCGGGGACGTAACCCCGTGCCAGCTCGCCGACGCGCGTGCCCTCATCGAAGCGGGCCTGCGTCGCTGCGTCGACCTCCTCCGCCAGTTCCGGCCGGAAGAGCTGGAGCCAGAGGCGCTTGTGGCATTGCCAGCCAGCCATGAAGCGGGACTTGGAGAGGTGGGGAATTCGGGCTTGCTGGGCCATCGGGAGTCCGGATGGGATGAAGGCAGTCACCGTCCTGTGGCGGTCCGTTCATTCACATTCACTATTACGCCCGTTTGCAGACAAATCGGGTCCTTGCCCACGGATGGCTGCCATCTCGCGGTCGTTCCTCGCCATCCCCATTGCGATCACTGGCCGACGGCCGTCCACGGCGCTTGCGGCGTTAGGGCGGCAGTGACGACCCTGCAATGGTGTTCACCTCCCATCGCAAATGGCCGCTGGTGGCGACGTAGCGAGGTGCGCCAGCGGCCAGCGCCCATCCTCTGCCGCGCCCCTTCGCGGCGCAAATTTGACGTGCGTCAAGATTCCCCGTGGCGGCGGGTGCTAAAACGACCCCGAACAAGTTGCAGTACGCAATCGCCCGGGCGTGGCGAGGACCTCCTCGCTGGGGCCAGGGCCTTATCTCTTGGGTTTGAATGATGCGAGGCAACGGATCCCTGCAATCTCGGCTTTTACTGCGGCTGACCATTCCCATGGTGTTGTCGCTGGTGCTGCTTGCGGCGCTGATTCTGATCGGCTTTCGGCGCATCGGGCTCAATCACGCGGAGTCCAAGGCCGTGCTGGCGGCGGACTTGGTGCGGGCCTCCTTGGGCTCGGCGATGCAGCATGATCTGGCGAAGGATATCGACAGCTTTTTGGACCCGTTGCTGCGGCTGGATGAGTTCAAAGCGATCCGCGTGGTGCGCGGTCCTATGCTGGACGCGGAGTATGGCGCCGGGTCACCGGACAAGGAGCCCCAAGACGCTCTCGAGCGTGCCGTGCTGAAGGATGGTCACCCGCAGGGCAGACTGACCGAACAGGCCAACCGGGTCCTGTACCGGGTTGTTGTGCCTTTCGTGGCCACGAATAAGGGCGGCCTGAATTGCATGGCCTGCCACGACGTGTCACCCGGCACGGTGCTGGGCGCCGTCAGCGTGGTGATGGATCTGACGGCGGACCGTCAGGCCGGCATGAACGCGTTCCTGGTGCTGACGGGGGTCGCGGTACTGCTGTACGCGGCACTGGTGCTGTTGTTCATACGCTTCATGCGCGGCTCCTTCACGCGGCCCATTCGCGGGGTGATCGACGGGCTGGCCACGGCCTCCAAGCAGTTCACGGAGGCCTCGGGGCAGGTCGCCATGGCCAGCAACGATCTCGCCGGTGCGACCGGCCGGTTGGCGGCCAGCGCGGACCAGACCCTGGCCACCCTGACGGACATGACCGCCGGCACCCGCGACAATGCGGACAAGGCCCGGGAGGCCTCCAATCTGGCCAACGATGCCGGACGCATCATGGAGGAAGGACAGGCCTCCGCCGCGCGCATGACGGAAGCGGTGACCGGTATGCAGCAGACCACCGAACAGAGCGCGGTGATCATCCGCACCATCGACGAGATTGCGTTCCAGACCAATCTGCTGGCGCTCAACGCGGCTGTGGAGGCCGCGCGTGCCGGGGACGTGGGCCGGGGCTTTTCCGTGGTGGCAGAGGAGGTGCGCAACCTGGCCCGGCGCAGTGCCGAAGCGGCCCGCCAGACCAGCGCGCTGCTGGAATCCGGCCAGACCCAGGCCCGCTCCAGCATGGAGGTGGCCGGGCAGGTGCAGCAGGCACTGCAGGAGGTGGGCGGCGTCGTGGCCGGCATGTGCACGCTGATGCAGGAGGTGGCCGTATCCAGTGAACGCCAGTCCGCAGACGTTAAGGAGGCGGCCGGGGTCGTCTCCGGCATGCAGGAGACCACGGAGGGTACCGCCGCCAGCGCGGAGGAGACCGCCGCCACCAGCGAGGAGTTGGCCGCCCAGGCCCAGCAACTGCTGGAGATCGTGGGTGTGCTGCAGACCCTGGTGGACGGGGCGAACGCCTCCAACGGAAATGGCAACGGCAAACGCCGCTCCGGCGCGCTGTCGTCCGATGCCCCCCGGCTGCCTGCACCGGTGACGCGCCCGCATCCGCGCTGAAACGGCCGGTGGTCAGGGGCGGCCGCCCTCAACGCTCGTCGCCCGCCGCCCCCAGCAGGGCCTGGATGCGCCGCAGCAGCCGCTGCAGCTCGCCGCTCTCCAGCGTGGAGGCCAGGTGGCCCTCCACGAAGCGGTCCGCGCGCACATGTGCCGTGAGCAGCTTGAGGCAGTCCTCCAGGGGCGCCGTGGCCACGGCATCCGGCCGCTCCTTGTAGTGCGGCAGGCGCTCCCAGTTGCTCCAGTCGAAGGGGATCACGAAGCGGTGCTCGTAGAGCCCCTTGAGGAAAGCGTCCACCTCCCTGGAGGGCGACCAGTACCACCAGTCCGCCCCCTGCCGGGCTGTGGATTTGTGACTGTGCCACGCGCCGAAGTGCGTGCCCGGCCGCTCAAAGCGTTCGATGTGGCCGATCAGCCAAGCCAGGTCGTCCCGCGTGGGGTATCGGAAGTCGTCGCTCATGGCATGCACTGTTCCTCCGGTTTCTCAAGGCAAGCACTCGCATCGGCCGAACGCCCGAAGGCAGTCGGCTGGGTGAGGTGCCGTGGGGATCTGCGGACAGCCTAGGTCCCGGGCCGGACATTTCAGGGCGTGCGCGCACCGGTCCGTTCTCCTTAGTTGTTGCGTGGTGCTTCCCGGATGGCGTAAGGATCGCGCAGAGAGACCACGATCCAGGAGCAGGGCGATGGCGAGCACACGCGGACCTTCCGAGGGCAAGCACAAGGGCGAGACGCTGGCCGCCCTGCGCAACGCCTTCGATATTCTCAGCATGGTGCAGACCGGAGCGGACTGGACGCCGACGCGGCTGGCCGAGGAGCTGCGGCTACACCCCCGGCAGATCGGGCGCTACCTGGACGTGCTGGAGGATTTCGGGGTGGCCTTCGCGCCGGACGAGGACGGCGGCCGCGCCCAGCCCCTGCGCATCATCTCCGCAGTGCGGCACCCGCCGTTCAACGTGCTGTTCCTCACGGAGGACGAGCTGGTGCTGCTCTATGCGCACTTGGCGGGCGTTCACAGCGCGGGAAACGGCGAGGCCCGCGAGCGCCTGTGGCACAAGGTGCGGCAGAGCATCGCCGCGGTGCCGGTGAACCACAGCCGCATCGCTGGGGCGCTGCGCACCTTCGGCAAAGCCTACAAGTCCTATGAGGCCCCGGAGCGTCGGGCCTCCGTGGCCACGCTGCTTGAGGCGCTGTACCGCAACCGTACCTGCCAGGTGACCTACCGCACGCCCAATGGCGATCCGCGCACCTACCGCATCGCGCCCTACGAACTGGTGGAGTTCGACGGTGGGCTTTACGTGTACAGCTGGGTACCGTCGCACGAGAACGCCATCGTGCAGGCCGTGGAGCGCATCGAGCACATCCAGCTCAACGACGACGAGTTCCGGCGCGAGGCGGGTGTGGAGCAGGCCATCCGGCACATGCAGGAGAGCGCCTTCGGCATCTTCGATGATGGCAAGCCCCTGCACGTCACATTGCGGTTCAGCCCCGGCGTGGCCTTCTACGTGGCCGAGCGCACCTGGCACCCCACGCAGCAGTTCACGTCTCATGACGACGGCTCGCTGACCATGACTTTTACCGCCTCCGGCCACATCGAGATCGAGCGCTGGATCCGCGGCTGGGGCGACGAGGTGACCGTGGTGGAAATAGCAGAGGCCGGCCCGACCGCGGGTGGGTCGCCCGCTGCCGTTCGCCCGCTTGGCGATCAGGGCTGATACGGGATGACGGGTGGTGGGTGCATCTCGGGCGCCGCACCGCGCCTCTGAGTGTGCTCAGGAGGTCGACCGGAACGGGCTGGTCAGCCAGGCCGGCTCCAGTCCGGCGAGGTCGTCAAGAGGCCGATCCAGGGCCGCCCAGCGCTCCCGCAGTCTGGCCGCCGGCGGCGCCGCCTCGTCGGGGAGGCGGGTGATCATTCCGCCCTGCCGGTGGAACTGTCCCAGGGCCCGTTCGATCTCGTCGTGCGTGACGGTCGCTCGTTGCGTGCGCATTGGTGTTCCTCCCTTCTCGTGGATGGTCGGGTGGCGCCGCAGCTGCTGCACCCGGCTGGGCTGTCAGATCCTGGAGGGGCGTCGCTTGCGCGGGCATGCCCACAAGTCGGGGCTGCCCCCTCGTCTGAACGGCTCTCCCGGACACAGCCTGGGCCTGGCCGACCCACGGATCGGTCACACGCAAGGCACGGATCGCTTACACGGGACGCGGCAGGCCGGGTGCGCAAGGCCAACAGCCGCACTGCGGGGCCTTGGCGGCCATTCCAGGCTCCTGCGCGGGCCGATCGGCCGGTGCCCGAGGCTGCCGGTTCCGCGGCTGATGTGGCTTCTGCGGGGTGGATTGGCGCCCCTCTGGGCGGGGGTCCACCCAGCCTCCCTGGCAATTCGGCGCGATCTGCAATAGAACGGTGGGCGCTGCCCGCACCCGTGGTGGGCGCGGCGGCTCCCAACGGCCATGGAGGACTCTCATGCGCGCAGTGGTGTTTCTGGGGGATCGCAACCTGGACGTGCGGCAGTTTCCGGACCCCACACCCGGGCCGGGCGAGGTGGTGTTGCAGATCAAGGCCTCCGGCATGTGTGGCAGCGACCTGAAGTTCTACCGCTCGCCCGCCGGTGCTGCCCAAGCCGCGCTGGGCCTGGGCGGCAGTGCCGATCCGATCATCGGTGGACACGAGCCATGCGGCGTGGTGGCCGCGGTGGGGCCGGGCGTGCCGCCCGCCCTGGCGCGCGAGGGCATGCGCGTGATGCAGCACCATTACGCCGGCTGCGGCGTCTGCGAGCACTGCCGGGTGGGCTGGTCGCAGCTCTGCCCCAACGGCTTCACGGTGTACGGCGTGACGGGCAACGGCGCCCATGCGGAGTACATGCTCTGCCCGGCGCGCACGCTGGTGCCCCTGCCGGATTCGCTCTCGTTCGAGACGGGTGCGGCCATCTCCTGCGGCACGGGCACGGCCTATGGCGCCCTGCGGCGCATGAACCTCTCCGGCCACGACACCATCGCCATCTTCGGGCAGGGGCCCGTCGGCCTCAGCGCCACGCAACTGGCCAAGGCCATGGGTGCCCGCGTCTACGCGCTGGACGTAGGGGCGGAGCGGCGGGCGCTTGCCAAGGACTTTGGCGCCGATGCGGTGATCGATCCCAGCGCAGACGAGCCGGTGTCGGCGCTGCGGGAGCTGACCCACGGCCGTGGCGTGGACAAGTCCCTGGATTGCAGCGGCAACCCGGGTGCCCGCGCGGCCGCCGTGCGCAGCATCTGCACCTGGGGCACGGTGTGCTTCGTGGGCGAAGGCGACAACGTGACGCTGGACGTGAGCCCGGACCTGCTGCGGCGGCAGGTGACCCTGATCGGCTCGTGGACCTTCAGCGCGGTGGGACAGGCCGAGTGTGCCCGCTTCGTCTCTGAGCGTGGCATCGACGTGGACCGCTTGTTCAGTCACCGCTGGAAGCTGGAGCAGGCCACCGAGGCCTACCAACTCTTCGACAAGCAGACCACGGGCAAGGGCGTGTTCCTGATGTAGCCCTGGCGGCCGGTCACGACGGCTCCGTCGCGGCCCCGCGCAGGGCAGCCACCCCAACGCAGAGGATATGTCATGACCGAGCTTGCCGCCCGCGCCACCGGCATCGCGGAGCGCCTCGTGGCGGCCCGTGGCACCGTTGCCGTGGCCGAATCCTCGACGGGCGGCCTGCTCTCCGCCGTGCTGCTGGCCGTTCCGGGGGCCTCGGCCTACTTCCGCGGCGGTGGCGTGATCTACACCGTGCAGGCACGCGAGGGACTGCTGGGCCTGACGAAGGCAAGCCTCGAAGGCATCCGCTCCGCCTCGGAGCCCTACGCGCAACTGCTGGCGCGCACTGTGCGCGAGCGGCTCGGGACCACCTGGGGGCTGGCGGAAACGGGTGCGGCGGGGCCCGCGGGCAACCGCTACGGAGACGCGCCGGGGCACACCTGCATTGCCGTCGCGGGGCCAGTGGAACGGGTCATCACGCTGGAAACCGGGCAGTCCGACCGCGAGACCAACATGTGGCTCTTCGCTGACGCGGCCCTGGCGCTGCTCCGCGAGTGCCTGCAGGAGGCGGGCTAGTTCTCCCGCACCGCTCGGTCTTCGGCTCCGAGGGGGCGCTGTCTCCTCGGTACCCTGCAAGGGAGCGAGCCCCCCTCAGCCCCGTTTGGAACGGGTGCAGGGGCCATTGGCCCCTGCCGGAAGGTCGGCGGTGCCACCCGGGTGCTCCGCGCTTCTACGCGTCGGGCTGATAGCGCGGGACGACGTAGGGCCCCTCGGGGATCACGGCGACGTGGGGGTCACCGGTCTGGGTCACGCTGGCCTGTAGCGCTGCTTCCAGCGAGTCCACCACGGTAACGCCGGTGAGGGCGCGGGACTCAGGCGGCAGGCCGGCGGCGTAGAGGTGGATGGCGCCCACGCGCATGGGCTTGAGCTGCATTTCGGTCTGCCACTCGTCGATATCCGCGTGGCGCTTGGCGCTGATCTCGGCCAGGAAGCGCTCCGGGCCGAGCGCTACCAGCCGGCGCTGCGCGGCCACGTAGTCCGCAGAGCCCATGCCCTCGGAGCACTCGGAGGCAATGATCAGGTTCCCGCCTGGCGCCAGGATGTCCAGCGGGCCCACCATGCCCTTCACGGTCTGGTAGTAGGTCTTGTCCAGTGGGTAGCCCGCCGCGCTGGTGAGCACGGTCTTGAAGCGGCGCGGCACGGGCACCTCGGCATAGCGCCGGATGAAGTCCACCGCTGCCAAATGGCTCGCCACGATCTCGCCGTAGTTGAGAAAGGAGACCTGCCGGGCCTCGTCGATGACGGCATTGACGGCCAGCGCGCCGCCGAGCATCTCCACGATCTCCAGCTGTTCCGCGTGCAGCGGGTTGCCCTCCAGCACGCAGTTGGCCGCGTGCGGGTGCTCCATGAAGCGCGCGCTGTGGAACGTCGTGATGGTCTCGCGATGCGCTACGCCGGGGGCGATTACTTTGCGGCCGCCCGAATAGCCCGCCATGAAGTGCGGCTCCACCAGCCCAGTCACGATGCGTAGATCGGCCTCCACGAAGCGCCGGTCCAGCAGCACCCGCGTGCCGCGGGAGGTGGTGCCCACAGGCACGTGAGCCGCATCGTCGCGCGCATCATGATTGGACACACGCACCGTGCGCAGCACCGTGGGATCACCCACCAGTTCAGCCAGTTCCTCGCCCTCGTTGGGGCGGTGCAGGCCGGTGGCCACCAGCACCTGGATCTGCTCTGCTTGCAGGCCCGCGGCCAGCAGCGTGCGCAGCAGGGCGGGCAGGATCAGGCCGTTGGGCACGGGCCGTGTGATGTCGCAGATCAGGATGCACGCCCGGCGGGCGCCCCGCGCCGCCTCCGCCAGCGGCGGCGCGGCTACGGGCGCGGCCAACGTGGCTTCCATCGCGGCCGCAGCATCGGGCAGCACGGGCATGCGGCGCTTGCCGATCAGGGTCACCTCGCAGCCGGCGGGCACCTCCAGGCCCAGCTTGCCGCGGCCGTAGTTCAGTTCCACACGCATGGCCTGGCTCCTTAATAGGCCGGAAGAGGCGTCCAAGATCGGGGATGCGTGCCCGATAGATGGCATCCAGTGGCCGAATATACCCGATGTGGCTATAATACGACCTCCGCGATCTGGGACAAGTCGTGTGCCGCAACATCTGGCCCGCGGCCGTGGGGCATTCCCGCGGGATGAAGTGCTGCCAGGCCCTTGGTCAGGGGTCCGGCCGTTGTTACCACAGGTGGGCCATGCACCGCTGGCTTGGAGTCTTCATCGCCGTCTTGGGGTTGGCGCTTTTCGGTGCCTGCAGCAGGACGGCCCAAGCCGACGAACCGGCGACCCTGCGCCTCGGGCTGATGCCCTCCATCCCCGCGGACCGGCTCGTGCAGCAGTTCGAGCCCCTGGTGCGCTACCTGGAACGCAAGTTGAATCATCCCGTGGAGTTGGTGAGCGCACCCTCCTTTGCCGAGTTGACGGAGCGACTGCTGGCGTATCGCTACGACCTGGCCCAGGTGGCCCCCCACATTGCCCTGCTGGCCGAGCGACGCGCTGGCTGGGAGCCGCTGGCTCGGACACAGTTGGTCATAACGCCTGTGCTGATCACCCTGCGGGGAAGCGACATTCAAGGAATAGGGGGGTTGCGTGGACGGCGGCTGGCACTGCCCGACCCGATCTCGTTGGTGGCGCTGATCGGTGAAGCCGCGCTCCGGCAGGCCGGGCTCGATCCGGATCGAGACATGGTCGTGGTAAACGTCGCCAACCACGCCAGTGTGGTGGCCATGGTGCTACGGGGACTGACGGATGCCGGGGTGTTGTCCTCCAACCTGCTGGGCCGCGAACCTGCGGATGATCTCAAGCGGCTGGAGGTCGTACACCGCTTTCCCACCACCTTCGGGTTGGTGTACATAGCCTCCCCCAAGCTGGCGCCGGCTCTGCGCCGACGCATCCGACAGGCGCTGCTGGCCATGCGGAAAGACCCCCAAGGCCGCAGCGTTTTCTCGCGTTATCCATACAACATACCTGCTCCGCTCGATCCGCACAGCCTCAGCGCGTTCGCCCCGCTGCTGCCGATCCTCTCCAGCCGGCTTGGGCCGAAGGACGGCTAGGCGATGCGCTGGTTCCCGACGACGCTGCGCGCCCGGCTGCTTTTGGCGGCGATCCTGGTGGAGGTTGCCGCCATCGCCCTGATGGTGCCTTCCATGCTGGGCGCGATCGACAAGGTCGCGTCGCAAAGTCTGGCGCAGAGGCAGAACGAGACGATGCCGGTGCTCACCGAGGCGTTGGCCAGCCCGTTGTTCCAACGGGACCTGGTGACGCTGCAGCGCATCATGGGGCATCTCGTCAACTCGCACGGGCTTTCGTCCATCGAGGTCTTCGACGAGGCAGGACGTTCCATCGCCATGGCGGAGACGGACCGGCCTGGTCCGCCTGAAGCGATAGCCGGCCACGACCAAGTCATCCGTCGCCCCATCGTCCTGGGCGGCACGGAGGTTGGCTCGGTGCAGGTGCGCGCATCCACCCATCTGATTCGAGAGGTGCGTGCGCAAGCGGTGGCGGAAGGGGTGACGATCGCGCTGGTGCAGATCCTCGGCACGGCAATCGTACTCGGCCTCATCGCCCTGTTTCTCACCCGCAACCTGGGCCGTTTGCAGGCCGCCGCCAAGGCCGTGAGCGCTGGCCAGCTCTCGGTGCGGGCCCACGTGCAGGGCCTGGACGAGGCGGCGCAGGCCGCGAGCGCCTTCGACCAGATGCTGGACGTGCTGCAGGATGTGGAGCAGCGGCTGCACGCCGTGATCCATCACGCTCCGCTGATCCTGTATGTGCTTGATCGCGAAGGCCGGTTCCTTCTCTCCGAGGGGCGCGAACTGGCGGAACTGGGGCGGCAGCCGGGCGAGGTGGTCGGCCTCACCATCGACGAGGTGTTCGGGCACCTGCCCGAGCGACTGGCGATGCTCAAGCGGGCCCTGGCCGGTGAGCCGTTCACGGCCGAGGTGCGGGTGGACCACGGCTGGTTCGCGGCCTACCACCAGCCGCTGCTGGATGCCCAAGGCCTGCCGGATGGCGCAATCGTCGTCTCGGTCAACGTCACCGCGCGCAAGCAGGCGGAGGCGGCCTTGCAGGAGATGGAGCGACAGCTCACCACGGTCATCAGCCAGACGCCCATCATCGTGTTCACGCTCGACGCCAGGGGCATCCTCACGTTCGCAGCGGGCAAGGGCCTGGAGGCCATCGGGATGGAGCCCGAGCAGGTGATCGGGCAGGACTACTTCGCCATCGTGGCGGACGATCCGCAGGCCATGGATCACATGCGGCGGGCGGTGGCTGGCGAGTCCATGCAGAACGTGGGGACGTTCGCTGGCCGCACGTTCCAGAGCTGGCTGCAGCCGATTTTGGACGACGCCGGCGTTGTAGTGCGCGTGTTGGGCCTCTCCATGGACATCACGGAGCGGGTCACGGCCGAGGCTGCGCTGCGGGCCAGCGAGGCACGCTTCCGCGATTTCGCGCTGGCCTCGTCTGACTGGCTGTGGGAGACCGACGCCAATGATCGGCTAATGTACCTTTCCGACGGGTACCAGCGGATTACCGAGGTGCAGCCGCAGGCCTTTCTGGGCAAGCGTCGCGAGGACATCGCGGACGATCCGCACGACGAGGCCAAGTGGGCGAGCTACCGCCGGCTGATCGCCGAGCGGCAGCCCATTCGCGATTTCGTCTACCACATGCGCAACCCGGACAATTCGACGCACCACCTGCGCATCAATGGGGTGCCGGTCTTCGACGAGGCTGGCGGCTTCCAGGGATACCGGGGCACCGCCACGGACGTGACGGTGCAGATGCAGACCCAGGCGGCGCTGGTGGCCAGCGAGGCGCGCTTCCGCAACCTTGTGCAGGGCTCGCTGCAGGGCGTGCTGGTGCTGGACGACGACTGGCGTGTGATCTTCGCCAACGAGGCGGCGGCGGAGATCTATGGCTACGAGAGCCCGGAGGCGCTGATGGCGCTGCCCTCCGCCAGCGTGCTGGTGGCGCCGGAGGATCGCGAGCGGCTGCGCGAGTACAACGCCGCGCGGCTGGAGGGAGACGCGCGGCCCCTGCGCTACGAGCACCGGGGGCTGCGCAAGGACGGCAACGTGATCTGGCTGCAGACCTCCGCCCGCGCCGTGGAGTGGGACGGCCGGCTGGCGGTGCAGTCCACCCTGGTGGACGTGACCGAGCAAAAGGCAGCCGAGGAGGAGCAGCGCCGCAGCGAGCGGAACTTCCGCCAGCTCGTCGAGGGCACGGACCTGCCCACGCTGATCTTCGGCGAGGACTGGCGCCTGTTGTTCCTCAACCCCGCGGCGGCGCGGCTGTTCGGGTACGGTTCCGTGGAGGAAGCGATGAGCTCGATCCGCACCGGCGCCGACCTCATCTATGAGGAAGACCGGGCCAACATGGCCCAGTATCGCTTGGAGCGCTGGTCAGGCGCCCCTATCTCGACCCGCTCCGAGTTCCGGGGGGTGCGGCGCGACGGGCAATTGCTGTGGCTGCAGAACATCAACTCCATCGTGGAGTGGGAGGGCCGCCCTGCCTCCATGTCCATCAGCCTGGACATCACGGCGCACAAGCTGCGGGAAGAGCAGTTGCGCCAAGCCCTGAAGATGGAGGCCGTGGGCCAGCTGACCGGCGGCGTGGCGCACGACTTCAACAACCTGCTCACTGTCATCATGGGCAACCTTGAGCTGCTGCGCCGTCGCGTGGGCAGCGAACCGCTGCTGGGCGAGCTGCTGAACAGCGCCACCAGCGCCGCGGAGCGTGGGGCCACGCTGACCCAGCGGCTGTTGGCCTTCTCCCGCAAGCAGGCGCTGAAGCCGGAACCGGTGGATCTGAACCGGCTCATCACGGGCATGACAGAGTTACTGCGCCGCACCCTGGGCGAGACGATCGAGGTGGAGACGGTGCTGGCGGGCGGGCTATGGCAGGCCCTGGTGGACCCCAACCAGCTTGAGAACGCACTGCTGAACCTGGCGATCAACGCGCGCGACGCCATGCCCGTTGGAGGCAAGCTTACCATCGAAACGGCCAATGCCCGCCTGGACGATACCTACGCGGCCCTGCACGAGGAGGTGCGGCCCGGCCAGTATGTAATGATGGCTGTTAGCGACACGGGGGAGGGCATGGAGCCCGAAGTGCTGGAGCGGGCCTTCGAGCCCTTCTTCACCACCAAGGAGGTGGGGCGCGGCAGCGGGCTGGGCCTGAGCATGATCTACGGCTTCGTCAAGCAGACCGGCGGACACGTGAAGATCTACAGCGAGCCGGGGCAGGGCACCACGGTGAAGCTGTACCTGCCGCGGCAGATGGCGCCGCTCTCCGGCCGGTACCGCTCCGTGGCGCCGCGGGCCAATCCGCTGGGCCTGGGGGAGAAGGTGCTGGTGGTGGAGGACGACGACGCCGTGCGCGAGCTGGCCGAGGCGATTCTCACCAACCTGGCCTACGTGCCCATCGTTGCGCCCGACGGGCCCACGGCCTTGGCGTTGCTGGAGCAGCACCCGGATACGCGGCTGCTGTTCACCGATGTCGTGCTTACGGGCTCCATGAGCGGCGTGCAACTGGCCCACGAGGCCCAGCGCCGCCGTCCCGGCCTCAAGGTGCTCTATACCTCCGGCTATACCGAGAACGCCATCATCCACCACGGGCGTCTGGACGAAGGCGTGGAGCTGCTCGAAAAGCCCTACCGCATTGAAACGCTGGCCCACAAGGTGCGCACGGTGCTGGACGAGGAATAGGCGGGTGCGCGCCGCCGCCCACCTTCATCCTTGCCAGTTCCGGGGGCGCGGGGGCCAGTGGCCCCCGCAGGAAGTGGTCTTCGTCGGTCGTTTTGCAGCAGTTAGTCCCCCCCACCCGCCGCGAGGCCCGGCGCGACTTCCGCCACGAGGGGCTTATCGCCCCGGGGCAGGAAGCTGGCGATGCCCACGACCAGGGTGGAGAGCACGGCGAACAGGCCGAAGAGCCAAACGAAGTCCCGGGTGGTGCCATAGATGAAGGCCACCAGGGGTACCGCGAAGGAGCTGATGCCCAGCGAGATCAGGTACTTGAGCGCGTAGATGCGGGCGCGCCAAGCATCGGCGGTGTTGCGGGCCACCAGGGTGTCCTGGATGGGGATGGCGCCGAAGATGGTGAGCATCATCACGGCGGCCACCAGCACCAGAGCCAGGTCGTGCGCCTGCGAGGCCACCAGCAGGAAGGGAATCTGAAGCCCGGCCACCGTCATCAGGATCGTGCGCAGGGAATGGCGGTCCAGCAGGCGCCCCACGACGATTTGCGACATGGCCCCGATCACGTAGACGACGGAGACCAGCCCCGCCACGCCGAAGGTGGAGGTGGCCAGGTCGGCCAAGCGCACGGCGAACACCTTGGGCAGCGCCACCAAGGTGGCGTTGAAGATCAGTCCGCCGCAGATAGTGACTAGCGCCAGCACGACGAACACGCGGATTAACTCGCGCGGTAGGCCAGGCCGCACGCCCGCCGCCTGCTTGCGGGGCGCCTGCACCGGCGCGGGCGTGAGCAGCGCAAAGCCGATGCCCGTGCCGATGCTGACGACGCCCGGAACGATGAAGGCCGCGCGCCAGCCGGCCCATTGCACCAGGGCCCCCGCCACCAGCGCGGCAGCGGCCACGCCCAGATTGCCCCACACGCCATTGGCGCCCAGGCGCCGGCCCACGTCCGTCACGCCCTGCACCACCATTGCCGTGCCCACCGGGTGGTAGATGGAGGCGAACAGACCCACGGCCGTCAGCGCCACGGCCAGCGAGACGGGCCCTGCGGCCAGCCCCGCGCCGATGGACGACAGGCCAATGCCCACGAAGAACACGGTGAGCATGTGCTTGCGGCTCCAGCGGTCACCCAGCCAGCCCGCCGGCACCGCCCCCGCGCCAAACGCGATGAAGCCGCCCAACGCCAGCGGCAGCAGCTCAGCGTAGGGGCGTCCCCAGGCGCGCTCCAGCGCCAGCACGACGGTGGGGAACAGCAGCATGAACAGGTGGTCGTAGGCGTGGCCCACGTTGAGAAAGAGGAACCGCAGACGTTCCCGATTCATCGTCTCCCCCGCTGGTGGTGATCGTTCGGTACGGACCGCCGACACGCCGGTGCTTCCGTGTTCAGGCAGGCCGCTGGCCGCCTCCTTGCCTGCCACTCTATCGCAGCGTAGCATGGCCGTCTTACTGCAATCCGCCAAGAAATATCGTGAACGAGACATTCGCGACGGCCCCCCGCACCACGCCGTATCCCGATGCGACACGGGTGGTGGTGTGCGTGGCGAAGGACTACGCGCCGGGCCACGTGATTCCGCCTGCGTGGCACCCGCGGGCGCAGCTCATCTATGCCACGCGTGGTGTGATGACCGTGAACGCGCCCCAGGGCACCTGGGTGCTGCCGCCTCAGCGGGCGGTCTGGGTGCCGGCCGGCACGCCGCACTTCACGCGCATGGCCGGCGCCGCCTCCATGCGCACGCTGTACATCGACCCGGCCGCCGTGCCGGGTCTCCCGCCGGGCTGCTGCGTGGTCACCGTTTCGCCGCTGCTGCGGGAGCTGATCGCCGAGGCGATGCACCTGCCCGCCGAGTACGACGAAGCCGGGCCGGCGGGGCGGCTGGTGGCCGTGCTGCTGGACCAGTTCCGCGCGCTGCCCGTGGCGCCGCTGCACCTGCCGCTGCCCGCAGACGAGCGGCTGCAACGCATCGCCGCGGCCCTGCGCGCCGAGCCGGGGGACAACCGCACGCTGGCGGCGTGGGGCCGCCTGGTGGGCGCCAGCCCCCGCACGCTGGCGCGGGGCTTCCTGCGGGAGACGGGGCTCACCTTCCGCGCGTGGCGTCAGCAGGTGCGGCTGCTGGAGGCGTTGGAGCGCCTGGCCGCGGGCGAAGCGGTGACAGCCGTGGCGCTGGAGTTGGGCTACGAGACCCCCAGCGCATTCGTGGCCATGTTCCGCCGCGCGCTGGGCACGTCCCCGGGCCGCTACTTCGCAGCTTCGGGCGGCGGTGTGCGGCCGGAACGCGCCAAAGGCGGGTAGCGACGACACGGGACGCGTGCTCAACCGGGACGAGACCCGATTCTGCTGGTGGTGGCTCACGACGCCAACAACGCGCTCTCGTTTGCAGACAAGGGCTCCGTGATGGAGAATGGCGAAATCGTGCCGCAGAGTTCTTTGGATGAGCAGTGCGGCAACGATGCGATCAAGTTATCTGGGGCTTTCGGAGGTGGGAGCCAGGACTCGCTGCGGCGACGTGAAGCACCATGGTCGTCGCAAGCGTTCGCTCTCGTGACAGCGCAGTCCGCCTGTAGGCGGCAGCGTCCGGCCGGGCTCTCTGACGCAACCGACCCTGACGGTGAAATCGGACCTATGCAAGCGTACCCACTGGACATCGCCCGACAGCAGATCGCTGCGGCCGGCATGGACGCCACGGCCGGCGACTGGCTGCAGCGCATCGCCACGCGCACCTTCCCCGAGCCCGCTGCGGCCGAGGGCCTGGCCTCCGATGCCGCCGCGCTGCGCGGGCTGGTGGAGGAGGGCTGGGCGCTGTTGGACAAGCTGCCCCTGCGCTCGCGGCGCAGCGCGGCGGAAATGCAGGCCGGCGAGCAGGTTGTGCGGCAATTGGCGGACCTCCAGTGGCGCTTCCTGCGCAGCTATCGCGAGCCGGTGTACCGGCAGCTCACGGCAGACTTCTCGCGCTGCGTGCGCGTGGACGACCTGTGCTGGCGGGCAGCGGAGCTGTGGCCGGGGCTGGCCCCCACCCGCGAGCAGGTGCGCGAGGAGAGCCGGCGCATGCAGATCGACAAGGACGGGCGCGAGATTGCCCAGGGCGTGCTGGTCTCCCAGTTCATGACCGATCCGCGCATCGGTACGCACCTGCTGATGGCCATGCAGCAGCCCACCGAGGAGGCGCTGGAGCGGCTGGGCGAGTTCATCGCCAAGGGGCGGCTCGATCTGGGCACGGTGCACGTGGAGGCGCGCGGCGGCTGCGGCTACCTGTACTTCGCGCACCCGCGCTACCTCAATGCGGAGGACGACGACACCCTCGGCCCGCAGGAGGTGGCGACGGACCTGATCCTGATGCACCCGGACCTGAAGATGGGCGTGCTGCGGGGAGAGCCGGTGGAGCATCCCAAGTACAAAGGCCGCCGCATCTTCTCCGCCGGGCTGAACCTGACCCGGCTATACCACGGCAAGCTCTCCTTCCTGTTCTACCTGGTGCGCGACCTGGGGCTGGTGAACAAGCTCTACCGGGGCCACACGCAGCCGGACTTCCGCCTGGACGAGCCGGACGACACCCACGAGAAGCCCTGGCTGGCCGTGCTGGAGGCCTTCGCCATCGGCGGCGGCTGCCAGTTGCTGCTGGTGATGGACTACGTGATCGCCGAGCAGGGTGCCTACTTCAACCTGCCCGCGCGCAAGGAGGGCATCATCCCCGGCGCCGCAAATCTGCGTCTGCCGCGCTTCGTGGGCGAGGCGGTGGCCCGCGACGGCATCATGTTCGACCGCACGTTCTCCGTGGACGAACCGGTGGCGGCCAGCCTCATCAACGAGGTGCACCCCGCCGACTCGCTGGACGCCGCCGTGCAGGCCGCCGTGGACAATGCGGTGGGCTCCGGCATGGTCAGCGCCGGGGGCAACCGCAAGGCTATCCGCGTGCAGACCGAGCCGCTGGACCGCCTGCGCGAGTACATGGCCGTCTATTCACGCGAGCAGGCCTTCTGCCACCTCAGCGAGCAGCTCACCTACAACCTGGAAAAGCACTGGCAGGCCAAGCAGCGCCGGCTCTAGACCGGGCCGGCGCGCTGCGCGGCCGTCTTCGCGGTTCCTTCCCGGACACCATGCATCGTTCTCGCTCGCGGTCCTTCGCACCGACCTCGCTCGCTGCCGCGCTGACCCTGGTGCTGGCGGCAGTGCTCCTTGCAGCCGCGCCCGCGCGGGCGGCGCGCGAGGTGCTGCGCCTGCCCATGCAGACGCCCGTGCCCACCCTCGATCCGGGGCTGGCTGAGGACTCCTCGTCCATCGAGGTGATCGAGCAGCTCTTCCTGGGGCTCACGGACTTCGACGACGACACGGCCGAGGTCGTGCCGGAGCTGGCCACCTCCTGGCACGCCAGCAAGGACGGGCTCACGTACTCCTTCAAGCTGCACCGCGCCCGCTGGAGCGATGGGCGGCCCGTGACCGCCCATGACCTGGTGTGGGCCGCGCGCCGCAACATCGCTCCGGCCACCGCCTCGCCCTACGCCTACATGATGTACGGGCTGCGCAATGCGGAGGCCATCAACACGGGCAAGCTGAAGGACGTCACCCGTCTGGGCGTGGCCGCGCCGGACGGCCGCACGGTGCGCTTCATGCTGGCACAGCCCGCGGCGTACTTTCCGGCCGTGGCGGGCTTGTGGATGCTGCGGCCGCTGCCGCGCTGGGCCATCGAGGCCCACGGCGAGCGCTGGACGGACCCCGCGAACATCGTCACCAACGGGCCGTACCGCCTGGCGCAGTGGCAGCGCGGCAACCGGATGGTGCTCAAGCGCAACCCCGGCTACTTCGCCGCGGATACGGTGCACATCCCCGAGGTGGACTACCTGATCGTGCCGGAGGCCTCCACGGGCCTGGCCATGTATGAGAGCGGCGAGCTGGACATGCTGGGCGGGGGCTACCTCTCCATTCCCTCGCCGGATATCCCACGCATCAAGGCCGATCCGGAACTGAGCCGCCAGCTCAGCATCGTGCCGGCGATGTGCACGTATTACTTCGGCTTCAACACGGCGCGGCCGCCCATGGACAAGGCGCTGGTGCGCCGGGCGTTCTCCGCGGCCATCAACCGCAAGCTGCTGATCGACAAGGTGGTGCGCGGGGACGAGCGGCCGGCGCACACCTTCGTGCCGCAGCCGGTGTTCGGCGCGGTGCCCCCCAGCGCGGGCGAGGGCATCGGCTACAATCCCCAGCAGGCGCGCAAGTGGCTGGCCGAGGCGGGCTATCCGGGCGGCAAGGGCTTCCCGGAGGTGGTGCTGATGTACAACACCTCGGAGGGCCACGCTCGCATCGCGCAGGCCGTGCAGCAGATGTGGCGCCGAGAGCTGGGCGTCACGGTGCGCCTGGAGAACCAGGAGTGGAAGGTCTTCCTGCAGACCACGCGCCGCGAGGACGGTCCACAGATCTTCCGCATGGCCTGGTGCGCGGACTACCCGGATGCGAACAACTGGCTGATGGAGGTGTTCCACCCCACCCGCTCCGCCAACCGCGTGCACTGGCACAATGCGGAGTTTGCGCGGCTCACGGAGCGCGCGCAGGTGGTGCGCGACCCGGCGGAGCGTCGCAAGCTGTATCGTCGCGCCGAGGAGATCCTGACTCACGACGAGGCCGTGATCGCGCCCGTGTACTTCTATACGCGCCTCACGCTGACCAAGCCCTACCTGCGGGCCAAGCTGGCGCCCCTGGGCGGCAACCACATCCGCACTTGGCGCTTCACGGACTAAAAGGCATGTGAAAAAAGGAGTCGTGACTTTCGGGGGCGCTGCCCCCGCACCCCCGGCAGGGAGCACAGCCCCCCGCACCCCTTTCAGATCAAGCATTTGCGCGGCTGCAGTGAGGCAGAGCAAATCCATCCGGGGGGCGCGTATGGGACTTGGTCCCCCGCAGCCGTTGTTTTTCACAGGCTTCCTAAGCACCGTGCTGCGCTGCGTGGCATGGTACCGCTGTGAAGCTGGCCGGTGTCATTCCGAGCGCAGCGGGGGATCGTTGGGGCGGCCACCCAGGCAGGTGCGTCGGCCGGCGGGCTGGCCTCGGAATGACTTGCACGGTGGGCCGATTGGTTTTTGCGCCGTTCCCATCTGCGGAATCCGTGTAATCTGCGGATGACGCTGTTGCCGTTCCAACATCGCCCGCTGGAGCCCCATGGCCGCCTACGTCGTCCGCCGCCTGCTGCACATGGTCGTGGCGCTGTTCGTGCTGGCGACGCTGGTGTTTTTCCTCACGCGGGCACTGCCCGGCGGGCCGTTCGACCGCGAGAAGGCGCTGCCGCCGGAGATCGTGCACAATCTGGAGACCCACTACGGGCTGCGCCAGCCCCTGTGGCGGCAGTACCTGGACTACCTGGGCCATGCACTGCGGGGCGATCTGGGCCCCTCGTACAGCTCGCCCACGGATACGGTGACGGCGCTGATCGCGCGGCACCTGCCGGTCTCCGCGGAGCTGGGCTTCTGGGCGCTGCTGGTGGCGGTGGGGCTGGGCATTCCGCTGGGCGTACTGGCGGCTTGGTACCACAACACGCTCATCGATGCGCTGGCCACGTTTGTGGCGGTGCTGGGGCGCAGCGTGCCGCCCATCGCCCTGGCGCCGCTGCTGATCCTCGTATTCGGGCTGGAGCTGCGCTGGCTGCCCGTGGCGCGCTTCGATACGCCCGCCCAGCGCGTGCTGCCCGCGCTGGCGCTGGGGCTGGGCATGGCGGCGTTGATCGCGCGGCTCACGCGCTCCACGCTGCTGCAGGTGATCCGCGAGGACTACATCCGCACAGCCCGCGCCAAGGGGCTGGGCGAGTGGCGGGTGGTGCTCGTGCACGCGCTGCGCAACGCGCTGATTCCCGTGGTGACGCTGCTGGGCCCGCTGGCAGCCACGGTGGTCACCGGCACGTTCATCGTGGAGTTCTTCTTCGCGGTGCCGGGCCTGGGCCGCTACTACATCGTCAGCATCAGCAACCGCGACTACCCGGTGATCATGGGCACCTCGCTGCTGTTCGGCGCCGTGATCATGACCGCCAACATGCTGGTGGACGTGCTCTATTCCTGGATCGATCCGCGCATCCGGCTCGACTGAGTCCGCGCCACCGCGCCACCGAGCTTTCTGCCACCATGGTCACGCGCTCCCTGCCTGCCGCCGATGTGCCCGGCCCGCCCGAGGGGTTGTGGCGGCTGGCCCTGCGTCGCTTCCTGCGCAACCGGCTGGCGGTGGCCAGTCTGGTGTTCCTGGTGCTGCTGACCCTGGCGGCGGTGTTCGCCCCGCTGGTGGCACCGCGGCCCTATGCGGCGGATGACCTGCTGGCGGCCTATGCCCCGCCCGGCCCGGGCTACCTGCTGGGGGCGGACTTCATGGGCCGCGACGTGCTGAGCCGGCTCATCTACGGCGCCCGCGTGTCCCTGGCCGTAGCGCTGGTGGGCGCACTGATCAGCCTCGCCATCGGCCTGGCCTACGGCATCACCGCGGGCTACCGCGGCGGGCGCTGGGACCGGCTGATGATGCGCATTGTGGACGTGTTCTACGCCCTGCCGACGCTCGTGGTGGTGATCCTCATCATGGTGTACTTCCGGGCCGGCCAGCCGCAGAGCTTCACGGGCATCAAGGCCCTGCTGAACCGCTGGGACGATGCGCTGGGCGGGCTGCTGTTCATCTTCGTGGGCATCGGGCTCACGTCGTGGCTGCAGATGGCCCGCGTGGCCCGCGGCGAGGCGCTGGCGCTGATGAACCGCGATTTCGTGCAGAGCGCCGTGGCGCTGGGGGCCAGCGGGCCGCGCGTGGTGCTGCGCCACCTGCTGCCGAACCTGCTGGGGCCGTGCATCGTGGTGGAGACGGCGACCATCCCCAGCTACATCCTCACGGAAGCCTTCCTGAGCTTCATCGGGCTGGGGGTGAATCCGCCCATGCCCAGTTGGGGCGCCATGATCAACGAGGGCTACCAGGCCATGCGCTCGTATCCGCACGTGATCCTGTGGCCCGTGCTGGCCCTCACCGCCACCGTGCTGGCCTTCAACTTCATCGGCGACGGCCTGCGCGATGCGCTGGACCCGCGTCTGGGAGACCCTTCATGAGCACCTCCGCCACATCCGGCGCACCCGCCCGCGAGTTGGACGGTCGCGTCGTGCTGATCACCGGGGCTTCGCGCGGTATCGGCCACGCCATCGCGGAGGCTTGCGTGGCCGCCGGGGCGCGGCTGTTCACCATGGACGTGGCACCCGGGCCGGAGGATACCGGGCCCACGTTCCTGGCCGGCGACGTGGCCCGCGCGGCGGACCGCGAGGCGTTCGTGCAGGCAGCCCTGACGCACCACGGCCGCATCGACGTGCTGGTGAACAACGCGGCCACCAGCGCCGCGGGCTCTGTGCTGGAGGTGGCGCTGGACGACTGGCGCCGCGTGCTGGAGGTAAACCTCACCGCGCCCATGCACCTCTCCGCCCTGGCCGCGCCGCACATGGCCAGGGCGGGCGGTGGCGCCATCGTCAACGTGGCCTCGGTGCAGGGCCTGCTGGCCGAGCAGGGCAACGCGGCCTACAACGCCTCCAAGGCCGGGCTGATCAACCTCACCCGCTCCATGGCGCTGGACCTGGCGCCGCAGGGCATCCGCGTGAACGCCGTGGCGCCGGGGGCCATCGCCACCGAGCGCTTGCTGGCCGCCATCGCCGCCTCGCCCGACCCTGCGCAGACCCGGAGCGACTGGGAGGATCTGCACGCCCTACGCCGCTTGGGCACACCCCGGGAGGTGGCCGAAGCCGTGGTGTTCCTGGCCTCTCCGCGCGCCGCATTCATCAGCGGTGCGGTGCTGCCCGTGGACGGCGCCATGACTGCGAGCTTCATGATGGCCGGCCGTCCTGTCTAGGCAGCCTCCCGGCAAGTCGGCAGGGCATGGGCCGGGGCCGGGCGGCGCCCCGGGGCTGTCCGCACGGCACAATGCGGCGCTCCTTAAGTCCGGCATCGCTATTCCACCCGCTGTTCCGCGAAACAGGTCGCAGATACGCCACCAG
>Ga0209919_1000154_pt1 | contig 35505 bp, 25 predicted proteins | sample SalPon2A_C_D2_MG_FD_185721 | JGI IMG/M metagenome (GOLD analysis project Ga0209919, IMG submission 185721) | Soil microbial communities from South San Francisco under conditions of wetland restoration - Salt Pond MetaG R2A_C_D2_MG (SPAdes)... | ecosystem: Environmental > Terrestrial > Soil >... | reverse complement strand
CAGATAGTGTAGTGATTGTATCTCTACACATTTGGTTTAAGTAACTATTAACTAAACAAACCACTAATAATAGGAGAGATAATATGAAACGAAAGATTACCATCCTGTTTTTCTTGCTGTTTTTGCCCACGTTCGTGTTGGCAGGTACAGTAGGAAAAATTCAAGGAAAGGTTACCGATCTCCAGACAGGCGAGGCGCTTATAGGAGCCAACGTACTTGTTGTTGGAACTTCCTTCGGTGCAGCTACTGATGTCAATGGGGAATTCGTGATCAATAACCTTGATCCGGGTGTTTATGAACTTAAGTGCTCATACTTAGGTTATAAAACGGTAACGGTATCCAATGTTCGTGTTCAGGCAGATCTTACAACAGAACAAGAGTTTCAACTACCTGCAGAAGGAGTATCTGTCGGGGAAGTTACAATTGTAGCTCAGCGCCCGCTGATCAACAAGAGTAACACTAACGCTATTCGCAGTACAACAGGAAAAGATATTGAAGCGCTGCCCGTAAGAGGTATTAATAACGTACTTCAGTTGACACCAGGTGTGGTTTTAAGTGATGGTAACGTTTTTGTACGTGGTGGTCGTGTTGATGAAGTAGGTTACTACCTTGAAGGTACAAATATCACTAACCCTGTATTTGGTGGCCGTGGAATTACTATAATCCAGGATGCAGTTGAAGAAATTCAAGTGCAGGCTGGTGGTTACACCGCGGAGTTTGGTGGTGCTAACGCAGGTATTATTCGTACACAGTTAAAATCAGGAACACCTGATTGGAAATTTACAGCTGAATATTATACGGATAACCTTAGCTTTAAGAGCAAAAGCAATAGATATGATGGTAAAAAAACACTGGGTGCTTATGGCTATGGTGAAAATGAATTTATAGGTACAATAAGCGGTCCTTTGTTTGCAAAGAATATAAAATTCTTTGGATTATTCGATTCACATTGGCAATTGGATCCAACTCCAAAACCATTTCCGGGAATTAACCTCGGGACTATTACTGATGTAAACTCAACAACTCCTGATAACAATACAATTGATTTCACTTATCCTGCAGGGCCTACATTGGCTGCATCAATCCAGAGTTATACAGGTACAGGAACCTTAACATTAGATTTTAATCCTTTGATATTCAGGTTTACGGGTTCTTTAACCTGGAATGACTACAAGAACGGTGGTGGTGGAAATATTACCAGATTACTTAATATGGAAAGAATGTCAGTAGGTACATCATATAACGGCGCCGGTACATTTAAATTAACACACATTTTAAGTCCAAACACTTATTATGAAGTAAGCGTCGGTTATACCAGAACTCAGTCGGTAAATTATGACCCTCTTCTTAAGTATAACTGGAAGGGTTATGGTGACTCAGTTGCCAACGCAAATGCTGGTGCGGTATGGCAAAGAACACCTTTCGATATTACAAATGGAAGAGTTGGTAGATATCAGCAACCCACTAGTTATGATATTTTAGGGTTTACATTTACAGCTCCTAATGCCGAATATGCTGGATTCAATAGAACAAAGAGAGAAGAATATGATTTTGCGGCATCCTTCTCGACAGAAATTAATAAAGTTCACTCAATTAAGTTTGGTGGTTCATTACAGATGTATACATTAAGGAGTTACGCTGTTGGAAATGGTTATGCAAGGGCAATTGCTTCTAACAACTTGCTTGACCCTGCAACTAGAAGAACCGAAGACCAAATTATGCGTACTTTAACTAATGGCTATGGTTATGATTACTATGGTAATGAGACTAATGCTGATTTCAATCAGAGCGGCGGACTTAATGACCCTGGCGTGTTGGCACCAAAAAAACCAAAATTTGCCGGAATTTACTTACAGGATAAAATCGAATATAAAAACCTTATTCTTAACGTAGGTGTAAGATTCGATTATATCGATATTGACAACCTGGCTCTTCTTGACCCTAGCCGCCCTGAGAGTGCTATCGATTTTAACTCAGGAGCTATAGACCCAAGTGGTCTTACAAAGACACCCTCATTCAGCGCTGTAAGTCCGCGTCTTGGTTTCTCTTTCCCTGTTACTGACCAAACAGTTTTTCATGCTCAGTATGGAAAATTTGTTCAGCAGTCAAGGTTGAGAGATGTTTACAACGGTGTTTACGGAATAGCAGCCAATTTAAGAGGTGGATTCTTTATAAGTACACCCACAGGCTGGAACGTAAGACCTACAAGAACAACTCAGTATGAAGTTGGATTCACCCAGCAGCTATCAAACTTTGCATCGTTTGACATTACTGGTTACTATAAAGATATACAGGACCAGGTTGAATTCGGACTTCAAAACGTTGCATTTGGTTCTCCTTTCCAGGCATATAATATTCTTAAGAATGGAGACTTTGCAACAACCAAAGGTGTTGAGCTTTCATTTAATATGAGAAGAGTTGAAAGGATCCAGGTTAATGGATCAGTATCCTTCCAGGACGCACAGGGTACAGGGTCTAACCCGAATTCACATGCAGGTATAGTTGGAGCACCACTTGATGGTGTAACAATATTTAATCCTGTTTTCGTAGCACCTTTAGACTTTAACAAAGCAATTACAGGAAACTTTAACATAGATTACAGATTCTCAAAAGATGAAGAATCTCCTGTTCTACGTCAACTTGGAGTATCAGCACTGCTGAAATTTGACAGCGGACATCCCTACACACTGGGTATTGGAAAAGGAAACGTAAATGGATCACTGGAAGGAGATGCAAGGTTCAGAGCTCCGGTCGAACCGTTGAACTCATCATCAACTCCCTGGACATACCAGGTTGATCTCAGGATAGACAAGACATTCTCCATTATGGATAAATTGAGTGCCAATGTTTATGTCTGGGTAACCAACCTTCTTGATACAAAAAACATAGAAAATGTATTCTTAAGAACAGGATCAGCAACAGATGACGGGTATCTAAGTGATCCAAACTTAGGAGGGACCTTACATCCGAGCCAGAGACAGGACTATGTAAATATGTATAATGCAATTAACATTGATTACTACCAGGGATATCAGGGAGCAACAGGAAATTACCTGTATGGTCCACCGCGTCAAATAAGATTCGGCATTCGCTTGCAGTACTAAGAATAAAATTTGACAGCATACTATATAAAAAGAATAGGAGTTTAATAATATGAGTTCAAAAAAAATAAATAAAATACTTATCTTAATGATAGGTATGTTATTCCTGGTCCCTGGTTTACTAAGGGCAGAAGGGAATAAGAAAGATGGTGGGAAAAGTCTTAACAAGACTAATGCCCAAATCGCTCAGACCTGGTTGGATATAAATAATATCTCAACCTACTTCTACAACAACGGAATATCGGATATATCTCCTGCAGGTAACTCAGGCTTTGTATTTCCACAGGGTAGCGGAAAAACAGCTGTGTTTACCGCAGGCTTGCTTTGGGGTGCAAAGGTAGCTGGTGATCCTGACCCGAGAGTGGGCGGTACAGCTTACAGAACAGGTATTGTACCGGGAGAAGTCCTCCCCGATGGAACAGCAGGTGATCCAGGATTAGACAAATACAGAATATATAGAGTAAGACCGGATGTATACCCTGGTGGCCCTGATGTAAACCTTGACGGAGAGGCTTCAAATGAAGGAACCAGTGCCGCAGCATTAAGAACCCAATTTGAAAAAGACTGGACAGAGTGGCCAACAGATTTGGGAGCGCCATATGTTGATAAAAACAATAATGGGACATATGATCCAGGCACAGATGTGCCCGGCGTACCTAATGCAAGTATGACAATTTGGTTCGTTGCAAATGATCTTGATCCCGGCCAATCAACGTACCTTTATGGTGCTAATCCATTAGGACTTCAGGTATCTGAGACTGTCTGGGCATATAACAGGACAGGTGCTTTAGGTAATATGTATTTCAGAAAATTTCAGTTTATTAATGTAACAAACAGGTCATCACTTACCCCAACCACATTTAATGATATGTATGTCTCTATGTTTGCAGACGTGGATTTGGGAAACGCGGGTGACGACTTTGTTGGTGTAGATACCGTACTCAGCCTTCAGTATTGCTATAATGCATCGGCAACTGATGCAACATATGCACCACTACCGCCCCCTGCTGTTGGATTTGACTTTTTCCAGGGTCCACTCGTAAATGGTGTTGCAGGACAGGATTTAAACAAAAACGGTGTGGATGATGCTTCAGATTACGGAATATTTAAAGGGCAGAAAGTTGGTCCTGGCAAGATAAATTTGCCAATGACTGCAGCCTATTATTTTGCAAATGGTGATCCTAATATTGGTGACCCTCCTCAGGGCGATATTGATGGCTCACGACAATTCTATAATTTCTTCCAGGGTAAGTTTGGTGTATCAGGCCAGACATTTAAAGACCTTGCAACAGGGGCGCCCACAACATATGCTCTAAACGGCGATCCGCAGACAGGCAGTGGATGGTTAGATGGTGTTCAGCTCCCGGCAGGTGACCGCCGTCAGGGAAGTGCATCAGGCCCATTTACAATGGCCCCTGGTGACACACAAGAAGTTGTGGTTGCAGAAATAATAGCAGGAGCTCTTCCTAATGTTAATAACATCACTGCAATAGGTCTTTTAAAATATTATGATGGATTAGCTCAGGTTCTTTATGATAACAATTTTGATTTACCCGCCGAACCCGCAGCGCCTGTGGTTAAAGCTGTAGAATTATCAAATCAGATCAATCTTGACTGGGGATCTGATTTAGCTGCAGTAAGTGCAACCGAAGGTTACAATATAATGTTCAACGGGCAAAATTATAAATTCGAAGGATACAATGTTTACCAACTTCCAAGCGCATCTGCTACTAAAGCAGAAGGTAAACTAATAGCTACTTTTGATGTAGCGAATAAATTCAGAGTTATCCTTGGTAAAGACTTTGATGCTAAAACAGGTCAAATAGTATTGTCTCCCCAGCAGTTAGGTAATAATACCGGGATAAGTCATTATCTTGAAATAACTAGTGATAAGCTAACAAATACACCTCTTGTTAATGGAGTAAAGTATTATTATGCTGTTACGGCATATGGTGTCTTACAAAGCTACGACAAAGACACCCCTATTGATAATTTCCCGTTGATTACAAGTGTTGAAAATGTGATCAATACTATGACGGTAGTTCCTCATGCTGAGAACCCGCAGGAAGTTTCCTTACCTACCGGGAGTTATGACAAAGTAACTCATACTGTTGGAGCTGCAGGCGGAGGAGTCTATCCATATATTATTAATCCAAGTCAATTAACAGGGGATAACTATAAAGTATTCTGGTCACAGCGCCAGGAGGTAAGAAATCAAAATGGTGACTGGGTTGCTGCAAGTACAGTATCCAAGAATATTTTACCAAATGGAGTTGATTCAATTAATTCCGCATCGGTAGATATCGCTGGTCTTTACGGAGCAACTGCAGGGACTTATGAACTTCAGTTTACTCTTAATTATACCTCTGTTGATTTCGATTGGGTTGACGGAGTTAAACTTACATTTCCTTCAGGTGTAACAATCCTTAATGTTCCGGCTTTTAGTGCAGGAAATGGTGATATCTCCCCGATAGTAGAGGGGAATGTGGTTAAACTGGGGCTCACGGACAATTCTTATACCGGAAACGGTCCTTTCACCGGTGGTGAAACCTGGAGTGTCCTTGTGCAGGGATCTGTTCCGATGCCGGTTGACTGGGTTGTGTATGATGACGCATATGGCGGCGCACCTCTTAATGCATCAGGAACAACAACAGTTACAACAGTTGGGCAGAAAACAAGACTGGCTAAGTATTGGAACCTGCTGGATATGACAACCAATGAGATGAAACTCACTAACCAGAGTATTATGTCTCATACAAATCAATTTCCTGCTCGTGATGATCTTTCAGCAAATCTGCTGGTAAGTATACCGGATTATCTGCAACCACAGATTGATGGCTTTAGAATTGGTGTAAATGGAGGATATGCAGCCCCGCTTACTCAATCACAAAGTGACGTACCAACATTAAACGGAGTGAAGCTTACTAACACTGGTTCTTATTTTTATGATAATAATTACATACTTACAGACTTTACATATTTTGGCTATCCAGATGGTACAGTAAACGCTTCATTACCTGCATATATTTCAGGTGCATCTGGTACGACAGACCTTAATCAGCTACAGCAGGATGTTCAATTAAGATTTACCGGCGTAGTAGGTGACACGACTATAGGCGGTAATACCATTGCAATTACAAAATCCGGCGGTTCCATGATTACATTGATTGGTGCCAGTGGATATAGCATAGCAAATCATCCGTTAAATCCTAACCCGGGTTCTACTGCTCCTTTCCAAATAAGGGTTCCCTTCGAGGTCTGGAACGTTGACACTGACACGCAAATTAACGCATTGATGTGGGATAGATCAGGTGATCCTACCGCAGACGGTGGTGCATCCTGGACCCAGGTAAGCAGAGAATATTTATGGTTAGTCAATACTGCTTATAGTGAAACGGTATTGTCTCCGACCTCTCAGGATGTTAAAGACCATGGTACATGGAATGAGGTATTATACCAGTCTACGTTTACAACTGGAGATGTCTTGAACATAGTATATGACAACCCGGTACAAATAGGTGTAGACGAGTATCAATTTAGTCCAAGTAAATCTACTTACAATAATCTAGCTAAAGCTGCAAACGAAGTAGATAAAATAAATGTTTTTCCAAATCCGTACTATGGAGTAAACTCTCAAGAGCTTAATAAGTATAATCGTTTTGTAACATTCAGTCACTTACCAAACAATGCAACCATAAGAATATTTAATCTTGCGGGAGTAATGGTAAGAACAATAGTAAAATCCGGCTCAGACCAGTTCCAGCGATGGGATCTTAATAATGAAAATGGACTACCTGTTGCCAGTGGACTTTACATAGCATACGTAGATATGCCGGATGTAGGGAAAACGAAAATACTCAAATTCACAATCATTCAAGAACAGCAGGTTCTTGATAGATTCTAAGAATAATAAAAGATTAAACTCAAGGAGTAAAAATGAAAAGTATAATTAGATTTTTATTAATGGTATCTGTGCTTCTGCTTGGAGCAGATAGCATTTATGCTGGAGGCGGAAACCGCACAGGAACAGGTGGTGCAGCCCAGCTGCTGATTCCAGTAGGCACCAGAGGAATAGCAATGGGTGGTTCAAACATAGCAACTGCAACTGGAATAGAAGCGCTATTCTGGAATCCTGCAGGTGCAGCTAAAGTAGACGGCTCTGCTACACTTTTATTCAGTCATATGAATTATATAGCTGATATTGGAGTAGAATACGGAGCAGTAAGTGCAAATTTTGAAGGTTTCGGTGTATTGTCCTTTTCAGTAAAGTCGCTTTCAATAGGTGATATTGCTGTAACAACAAATACTGCACCTGACGGAACAGGTCAGGTATACACTCCACAGGAACTAGTGGCAGGTGTAACCTTCTCAAAGCAGTTGACAGACAGGATAGGTATAGGTATAACAGCAAACTATGTAACTGAGAAACTGGATCAGGCAAGTGCCAGTGGTTTTGCATTCAACGTAGGTGTGGCCTATAATGATCTTGCAGATATCAGTGGCCTTAGCTTTGGTATAGTTTTGAATAATATTGGTCCACAGATGAAGTTTGATGGTCCTGGGCTTCTTCAGTCAGCAACGGCGAGCACTTATAATCGTCCTCCTGGTTATTTCAAAGTGGATGCAGCGCCATTTGATCTGCCAACAAACTTCCAGTTAGGATTGAGTTATTCACCACAGATTGATGATGTTAACTCACTAACTATTAGTTCATTGTTCCAGAATAATAACTTCTCTGAAGATGAATATAAAGTTGGTCTAGAGTATGGATATGACAACCTTGTATTCTTGAGAGGTGGTTATACTGCAGCAGCAAAGAGCAGTGATCAGTACATCTATGGTTTCTCAGCAGGTGTTGGTATCAACTACGATCTGGGTGGAGTGGATGTAAAAGTTGATTACGCATACAGAGACGTCGATTTCTTTGGTGGTAATCACGTATTCGGTATAGCACTTGGATTCTAAAGATTTGAATTCAACAATTTAATTTGTTGAAGTAAAGTCTGAAAACCAAAAGCCCGTATAGTTGAAAAACTGTACGGGCTTTTTATTAGGACCATTGAAAGGGAAATCTATTTCAGGTTATTTAACAATTTTTTTATAATGTCTGAATCAGGTTGATTTGCTAAAGCTTTTTTGTAGACATTTTCTGCCTTATCTTTTTCATCAATTGCTTCGTAGATTCGTCCCATGTTTACATATGCTGAAGTCGACTTTGGATGTTTATACAAATATGAATTATAAGCATCTAGGGCTTTTTGAAAATCATTTAGCACAGCATACGTATTACCTAGGTTCAGATAGCCGTCTTCAATATCAGGATTCAGGGAAACAGCATTCTCAAAGTATGAAAGGGCTTTTGAGGGATCGTTTAATTTTAATGCATAAATATTGCCAATATTAAAATATGTATATGGGTTTTGATTGTCTATACGTAAAGCCTGAGATAAATAATTTAATGATTCTTTAATTTTATTATCATCATATAGCGCAAAACCAAGTTGTTCCAAATAAGAAGGTTCCTGCGGTTTCAGAGAGAGTGCTTTTCTAAAATCTGAAATTGCATTCTGTAATAAATTTAGTTTCATAGAAACTTTACCAGCATTAAAATAAGATTCTGAGAAATTATTATTTAATTGCGCAGATTTATTGTATGAATTAAGGGCCTCCGTCAACTTTCCCTGATCATAATAGATTTTGCCTAAATAAAAATATCCCCTATAGCTCTGCGGTACTTCTTGTAGCCCTGCGGTTAAATAGGTTAAAGCAGAATCAAGATATTCTAACCTGCTGTCATATTCTGATCGGTATTCAAAATATGCGATTCCTTTACGAATATTAACATTTGCATCTTTTATATTTATTTCCGCCACTAGCTTAATCAGGGGTCTTTTTTCAGGATGGCGAACACCTGACCAATCAATATTTGTTTTATTTGCATCTATCCGAATCCAGTGATCCGTAAGTGAAACTCCGTGTAAAGTATTTCTAGTTCCTGTATGATTCATATGGCAGGAAACGCAATCATCATCTTGATTATGTACATGGTCATTTCCTTTGGCCGGTAATGTAGCTGAGGCATGGCAGGAAAGACAAACCTTGTTGTAATGTTTTCTGGTGAATGTATGAATAGATTTGTGAGGATCATGGCAGTTTAGGCAACTAAGCTTTCCGTTGCTTTCTTTATAGCATCTGCTTAACATTAACCTATGAGGGCTGTCACCCACTTCAATTGCTTCTTTAGAAGTTATTGCCGGATAATAAACGGATCTGTTGGTGGATAGCAACTGTCCGGGTCTGAAATTGAACCAGCCGTTTTCTTTTTGTAATACCCAGGCTTTGCCTTCTAGGTGGCATTGCATACATATTGCCATTTGTCTGTTGATAGAAAGATTTTTAGGATTAATAATTGTTCGTATACTGTCAGGCAAATCGATCAGCTTTTTATCTTTTTCGTTTTCTTCTTTAAGGTGTAGTTCTGCAGGACCATGGCATCTTTCACAGCTGATTCCAATTTCATAAGGTTTGTTATAACGATCGATTGCTTCCGGGTCTTCGTGCATGTAGGAATTATGACAAAAAATACATTTTTTTGCAGCATATCTCGAAAAACGAAGATTCTGATATTCTCTGAATCCTGGACTGAGATCCCATTTTCTTTTATGTGAGTTCCAGGTAAGGGGAAGTTGATAAAACATTCCGTTTTCATCATAAAAGTACATTCTGAGGTTATTTCCTGAACCAATCGCATATTCGGCCTGCATAGTTCTTTCATGAATTATTTTATCATCAGGTCCTTTTCTATATTCTTTCTGGTAGAATTTATCACCTTCACGGTACATAGTGTAATAATAATCATTTATCTCATCGTACACCGCGTCTTTCTGAGGATATATTTCAACTACATTACTATCAGTCATCAATTCAAATGAACGACTCATTTCGGCTTTATTCCAGTATCTTGAAGTTGATCTGTGACATGGAAAGCAGACTTTTTGCCCAACGTATTTTACATCTCTTTTTGTGTTGAGATATGTAATCCCATTGTCTACAACTAAGTTTTTTACAGTATCCTTTTCCTTCGGCTTTGTTGTCGTAGAAAAATTGTTAATAATAAAAAAAGTTAATAGAGCTAGTACAAGGAGAATAAAAACAAGTACAGGTTTATAGTTTTTACCGAACTTGCTGGTTGATAAATTTGTCACGTTATTAATAAATTTAATTTTAATGTGAAAATGAATTTAATAAATTAATGCTACCAGTGGGATCTGAAAAATAATATGATATACAATCAGAATATATGGAAATTACGTAAAAAATATTGCAATTAAGTTAATATTAAAATAAATTTATTTTATACGTAGCAATAACATCCGGTTCGTTAACATGAAAATATTCACAATAATTTTTATACTGTTGTTTATCACAACAACCCTTTTTCCACAGAGTACCTCTTTTGTTGAAATAATAACAACTGTAGGTAATATTAAAGTTGAACTTTACAATAAAAAGGCTCCGGTTACTGTTTCTAATTTTCTAAAATATATCCGGTCGGGTAAATTTCAAAATTCATCATTTTACAGAACCGTAACAATGTCAAATCAACCGCAGAATAAAATAAAAATTGAAGTAATTCAGGGAGGTATAGAAGATACAACCAAAATGTATCCTCCTATAAAGCATGAGTCAACAAAAACTACAGGAATATTGCATAAAGATGGCGTTATCTCAATGGCGAGGAATGAACCGGGTACTGAAACATCGGAATTCTTTATTTGTATTGGTGATCAGCCCTCACTCGATTATGGCGGTATGAGAAATCCTGACGGACATGGATTTTCTGCTTTTGGTAAAGTGGTAGATGGGATGGACGTTGTAAGAAAAATTCATAATATGAATTCTGTTAAACAGAGATTAGTCCCACCTGTTAAGATCATGGATATTATTTTATTAAATAATTAAAGAAATAAAACAGATAAATTTATTATTTGATGAACTAGTAGTTGTTCTATGTATAACCTTAATTTTTTGATTCTCAACAAAAATTAAGCACTATAATATTCTCACTTTTTGCTCCGACCCAAGATTAAAAATAATATTAATACTAAATGACAGGCTTCAAGCAAAAATTAGTTGACAATTATATGGTTAATTCATTGAAATATTGCCTCCTTTTTTTTATACTAAAAGAAAGTAAAGGATATAAAGCAGATGTCTATTAAAGATAAATATTCCACTGTGTTAGAGCTTATGCGTGAATTTATGGCCAGAGAAGTTGTAGTAAGGGAAGAACGAGGTACTTTAATAATAAGGGGAAATGTCAGAGATAAGCATCAAAAACAACTGATTCTGGAAAAGGCAGATGAAGTCAATGTTGAAAATGGTTGGGACATTGATATTAAAATTATGGTTAAAAATTAATTGCCACTACGGATAATATTATCCGCAGTGACCTAAATTGATTAATATGAATACCTTACAGTATAAGTAAGTTCGGTTTCGCTATTCTTTTTCACGGGAACTTGAAAAGATATATTTCGTGCATCATCTTTTTTAAATGGAAGCGAAGATTTCAGTATTTCCCAATTCAAGCCAAGCCTTCTGTCAACTTGCACTGCTACATTTTCTTCTTTTCGGTTTTTTAGAGTAATTTTGTAAGTATCTTCAAAAACCTTATCGCTTATTTTTTTATGATCTGTCTGAGTTTCTTCGGCCAGAATATCAAAAGCATCGCCTATCTTTAATTTTATTTTTTCCATCTTGGGCGTGTGGTCGATCATGTCTTCGCCAATAAACTCGTTTGATTCACCATCTGATTTATAAACACGGATTTTACCTTTTGGCATAGGAACACCAAGACTATTTTCTTTGCTGTTTTCAAATTCAACAATTACTGCGACCTTTTGCTGGCCAGTTCTGTTTCTATAATTATTGCTATACAAATATTTTTTATGCACCTGGATATTTTGGGCCTCAAATAGTGAAATCTGTTTTGTTTCATTTTGTGCGAGTGTTGTTGGCCTTTTTAAATTATAAATGTGATATTCAAAAAATGCTTTTTCCTGAAATTGATCTCCAGCAATTTCGCTCTTCCTCAGATATAATTCAGGTGAAGCGTAAACGTTCTGATTTTGATTTTTTACTAAGTTTAAATCACCGGCAACCAATTTTAGTTTAGCATTCTTAAATGTAGTGCCCGAATTATTTTCTATACTTACCCAGGAATTTAAATCTAATTTTGAATCATCCTTGTTTAGTACAACAACATATTCAGCATGCCAGTTCATACCCGAAGTCTGATATGAAATTTCAACATCTTGCTTACCTGATTCTGGCGAATGGACCATCCAGAGAAGTGTTGGTTTTGTAATTAAACCTTCGGGCAAAGATCCAACTGATAATCTGTAACCTGTCAGGCTCGGAAGCATTAAAAGTCCGCCATCTTTTTTCCTTAATACAATCTGGGAATTGCTCGCGGAAAGCAGGTTACCTTCAATTATTTCGTTATTATCACCAATTAGTTGAATGTCGCGATCAATATATTTTGCAAGTATTTTATACAAGCTTACCAGATCATACTGATAATTTTGTTCTAGTACATCACCATTCAAATTAATATGTACACTTGTGGGGTCAATGTTTTGTGCTACATCTGTAATCGCTAATGTAGAAATCCCGCTTTTTATATCGATATTTCTAACATCTTTAACTACTCCAAGATTCTGGTTATAGACTGTAACCGCTATTGATTTTTGTTCAGATTGTTGTGCAATCAAAAGCGAGGGAAGCAACATTATGCTTAATACGAAAAACGCACTTTTATTTTTCATACAGTTTCTTTGCTCCTAAAATTTTCGGGCTTTAATTTTGTTTACACCAAGTTATTGAAAAGGTTCCTTAAAACATACGAAGTATCAGAATTTGAACAAAAAAGCTTCTTTGATTAAATATAAATTGGTTTTGAGATATTCAGTTTTCTGGAAATTTATTATTAAGTTAAAGCAAGTACATTATAATAGTAGAAATATGGACAAGGAATTAAACAAATTTAAACGTAGCCTAATTATACCGATAAGTTTTATTTTATTCTTATGGGCAATAAAATTGTTCGAGGTGATAAGTGGAATAAGTTTTGTTCAGTTAGGCCTGTTTCCACACAAAATAAGCGGTTTAATAGGAATTATTACAGCCCCACTCATTCACGCAAATTTTAATCATCTGATCTCTAATTCAATTCCAGTCTTATTGCTTAGCGGAGGACTCATCTATTTTTATCCAAAGTCTGCTTTTAGGGTTATGGGAATGGTATATATTATTCCTGGTATATTTGTTTGGTTTTTTGCTCGTCCGGCATACCATATTGGCGCAAGTGGACTAATTTATGGGTTTGTTTCATTTCTATTTTTCAGTGGCCTTATTAGAAGGGATAATCGTTCGATAGCTTTGGCTTTGATAGTCACGTTTCTTTATGGCGGAATTATATGGGGTGTTTTACCTATAGACAGGGAAATTAGCTGGGAATATCATCTATTCGGAGCTTTAACAGGCGTTTTTTGTGCTTTTATATTTCGTAAACTTGATCCTGCAATAAAATATGAGTGGGAGGAGGATGATTACGAAGAAGATGGAAATTATGATAGAGATAAGGTTTCTTACAATTAATATTTTATTTTATCATAAAAATATCTCTTAGTATTGGTTTCAACCCGCTGAATAAAAATTCTACTGCGATCACCATTACTATCAACCCCATAATTCTCATTAATACTTTGTTGCCGCTGTCACCTAAAAAAGCCATCACTTTTCTTGCGCTTAATAGTAAAAGTAATGTAATTCCGAGAATCAAAAATATCACTCCGAACAAAACAGCTTTCTGCTCAATTAAACTTGCATCGTTCATCATAACTATTGATGCTGTTATTGCACCGGGTCCGCAGATCAATGGTATTGCCAGCGGTGTAATTGCAATGTCTTTTGCAAATTCTTCCAAATTTTCTTCATCTGATTTTGTGCGTATTAGTCTTGCCTGAAGCATATCAAACCCTGCAAGAAAGAAAATTATTCCACCAACTACACGAAGGCTATTTACAGAAATCTGAAAAAATTCAAAAATAAACTTGCCCGAAAACGCAAATACAGCCAATATAATAAATGCCGTTGATACTGCCTTTACAGCAACCTGCCTTGCTTCTTTTGATGACATTTGAGCTGTCATAGAAGTGTAAACAGGAATGATTCCCAGCGGATTTACCATTGTAAAAATAGAAGTGAATGCGAGTAATCCGAATTCGAAAAGGTTGTGCATTTGTATACTGGTTTAAAGTTTGATACGTAAAACTACTGGTTTTTTAAGTTTATCCATAGGGAAAATTAAGCCGTCTTTATCAAAGCTGTTCCATTGAGAATTTGCTATGAAATAAAAATTATCGTTATATAAAACTCCTAAAGTAATTTCATCAAACAATGGATTATTTGCTTCCAAAGTTTCCCATCGGGTTACTTTATTTTTATCATCATTTAAATAAATTCTTATCACGCGCTGAGGACTTACACCATTTTGTGTAGCGATTAGTGAATTATTGTAGAAATATAATCCGTCTATTCCCTGCGGTACAAAATATTCAGAAGGTTTAATGTAAATTAATTTTCCAGATTCAAAATTAAATCTGTAAAGTCCGAGTGCATAATCAACTAAATATAAATTGTTATTTTCTTCATCTAGATCCAGTCCCTGCAAAGAAACAAATCTTCCCGGTTTTATTATTTGTTCAATGTTGTCATCTGAGTAAGACAATTTATAAACAGTATTATCTTTTGAATCACTTATGTAAACATTACCTTTTTTATCAATTGCCAGATCGCCAAAAACGTGGGCAGTCCCTTTATTATCAAAAGAATATTTTTTTATTAATTCTCCCGAATCCAGATCATATTTTAACAGCGCGCCTTTTCCATCTTCTTCTTTATTAAAATTTATCATTTGCGGCATTGATGAAGTGCAGGCATATAAAAGACGACGCTCTGCATCAATCTTCATCCCGAATACTGAGCACAGGCTGTCCTGCATTTCAGATTTAAAATCTCCTATTGCTCCGTTTTTATCTATCTTTACAATTTTACGTTTATGAATTGAACTGAGATAAAAAGCCCCGGTTTCCGGATCGAATGCAACGCTTTCAGTAATAAGATCTTTTTCCGGGTATTCCAGTTGAACGCTGGAATTGTTAGTAGGGAGTGAATTCTTTTTTAATTCCCCAAGAATGATCCTGAATTCATCCTTATCCAGCACCGCGGCGAAATCTCCGTCCTTTTCCACACGGTAAAAAAGCCCCATTTTTGCCATTTTATGCAGTATTTTAAAGGCTTTTTCGTACTGATTGTTAAAAACATAGGAGACAGCCAGGTTATATAGCATCGTCGGGTGGTTTGGTCTGAGGGCAAGAGCCTTTTGCATGTTAACAAGCAGTGAGTCGTATTTCTTTGCCTGGTAATAATTCATAGCTGCTCTGTAGAAATTATTTCCTTCCTTAAAATTTGGCTCCTGCCCGAAAGTGGTTGCAGCATAAATTAATATCAAAAAAAAGATCAGAGATTTTAAAGTTTTCATAGATCGATTTTATTTTATTTCCGAATAGGTTTGTTGAATTAAGTCCCACGCATTTATTACGTGCTCTTCTTTTGTACGAATTCCAGATACAACAAGCCGGATAACAAATTTATCATTCAATTTGGTATGTGTAACGAATAATTTACCCGACTCATTTATTTTGTTCATCAGTTTTTCATTCAGAGCATCCAGTTTCTTTTCATCCATGTTACCCGGATTTGCCCTGAAGCATGTTGTGCTGAAAGGTGTCGGCGCCATTCTTTCAAATTTTGGATGTTCATCTATCCATCCCGCAAAAAGTTTTCCAAGTCTCAGATGTTCTCTGAGGATATTCTGGATTCCTTCCACACCGAAGTATCTGATAACAAACCATAATTTTAAAGAACGAAATCTTCTGCCTAGCTGGATTCCGTAATCCATATAATTTTCAACTTCGGAATCGTGACTGGTTTTTAAATATTCAGCAACAAGACTGAATGCTCTTTTCAATATATCTTGGTGCTTTGTATAGAGTACGCTAAGATCAATAGGTATGAACATCCATTTGTGCGGGTTTACTACTAGAGAGTCCGCGTTTTCAACACCATCTAATATGTTTTTCATTTCGGGCAATATTGCTGTAACTCCTGCGTGTGCGGCGTCTACGTGAAGCCAGATTTTTTCTCTTTTGCAGATTTCAGCAATTTCAGGGACGGGATCTATACTGGTTGTTGAAGTAGTTCCAACGGTTGCAACTACACAGAAAGGCAGCCATCCCTTTTTTCTGTCTTCATTAATTGCTTCTCCAAGTTTTTTAGTGATCATTTTAAAATCTTTATCCACAGGAATTTTTCTAATTCCTTCCAGGCCAATACCAAGAGTAAGTGCGCCTTTATCAATTGATGAATGAGCGTGTTCGGAACAATAAAGTTTAAGTCTTGGGATTTCCTTTCTGCCCGAAAGTCCTTTTTTTCTCGTTTGAATATTTACATTTTCTCTTGCCGCAGCAATTGCGTGCATTGAACTTACAGAGGCAGTATCATAAATTATTCCCCAGAAATCATCCGGTAATGATAACATTTGTCTGAACCAGTCCAGAGTAGCCTGCTCAAGCTCCGTTGAAGCAGGTGACGATTTCCAGAGCATTCCGTTAATGTTAAATGCACTTGAAAGAAGTTCGGCTAAAATTCCCGGAGCAGAAGCCGTAGAGTTAAAATAAGCCATAAAGTTGGGGTGGTTCCAGTGAGTCATTCCGGGCATTATAATTTTGTCTATGTCTGATAGAACATCATTAAATTGTTCTGGCTTGTTAGGTGGATTTAAAGGAATTTTATTTTTTACATCACCTGGATTAATGTTGCTTAAAACCGGATATTTTTCCGCATCTTTTAAGTACTCTGTTATCCAGTCGATTAACTGATATCCGTATTTTCTGAATTCTTCAGGCGGCATATCAGAAAGTGAACTTGTATCGTAGGTATTTTTAATGTCTTCCATTTTTTACCGGTTTTTTAATTCTAAGAAAATTTACCTCTTTTTGACAAATTTTGTCAAAAATGAATAATTCCTAAACAAATATAGCCAAAAACACCTCATTTTTTACGTATAAATGTGGCATATACTTTGAATAATGTAGCATAATTTTTAACTAAATCTGAAAATAAAATGAACAAGAATCTAAAAAACTTTTTTTATCCTAAAACATTCTGCATAGTTGGTGCTTCATCAAAAGAAAAAAGCATAGGTTATGAACTATTAAAATCAATTAAAGAATATGGTTATACCGGGAAAATTTTGCCTGTAAATCCCAAAGCCGAGGAAATACTCGGATACAAATGTTATGGCTCGATTGAAGAAATTACAGAGCCGATTGACCTGGCAATGGTTGTTGTTCCTAAGGCGTTTGCTGAAGATTCGATTGATAAATTATTAAATAAAAATGTCGGATCAATAATTCTCGTAACTGCAGGCTTTAAAGAAGTTGGAAAGGAAGGTGAAGAGGCAGAAAAAAGGATACTTAAAAAAATAAAAAATGCCTGTGCCCGGATGGTAGGTCCAAATTGTATGGGCATTATTACAACTTTTAATGAAATTAGTTTAAATGCTACTTTTGTTGCGGAGAAACCTGAAATAGGGCGGACTGCATTTCTTTCGCAGAGTGGTGCTATAGGAGCGGCTATTCTAAATTCACTGAGAGAAACAGACATCAGGTTCGGACATTTTGTTAGCGTAGGAAACAAAGCGGATATTTCAGAAAATGATCTCTTACCTTTCTGGCAGGAGGATAAACAAATTAAAACAATTACTTTTTATCTGGAAAGCTTTGTTGATGGTGAGAAGTTTATTAATAATTTTACTGATAAAAAAATTACAAAGCCAGTAATTGTTTTAAAGGCGGGCAGAACATCCAGCGGAATGAAAGCCGCGCAATCTCACACAGGCGCGCTTGGAAGCAGCGACAGAGTAGTGGAATCGGTGTTAACACAATTTGGCATAATAAGGGCCAACTCTTTAAATGAACTTTTTAATTCCGCAAAGGGATTTGAAAATTTCCCACTGCCAATTGGTAATAAAGTTGCCGTAGTTACAAATGCAGGTGGACCGGCAATTTTAGCAGTTGACTCATTGGATAAAAATGGATTAAAGCTTGCCGATCTTTCTGAAAACACAAAAAATAAATTGAGAGAAATTGTTCATCCTGAAGGAAGCGTAAATAACCCGGTTGATCTTCTTCCTGGTGGTACAGCAGAACAATTTAAAACTGTAAACGAGATCCTGATTTCAGATGAAAATGTGGACGGAGTAGTTTCAGTGTTTGTCGAGCCCGTTATGGTTCCGGCACTTCCTGTTATTGAGGGAATCAATGACATTAAAACAAAGAAGCCATTGCTTCAGGTAGTTATGCCTCTTCCGGAATTCTGGGAAAATTACAGGAAAAATTCTGCAACAAGGAAACCGCTATTCAGAAATCCGGAGGATCCGGCAAAAGTTCTTGCGGACATGCTTTTTTATTCAAATAATATGAAGGGGAAAGAATTTTTATCAGCTTCGACCAGTAAATTTAAAACGAACAAATCTGGGTTTCTGCAACCTACCGAAATAGAACAACTTATGAAAAAGTACAGGCTGCCTTCGGTCAGTAATCAATTTATAAAAGCCGATAGTATTAACAAACAAATGGGTAAGATAGAATTTCCCGTTGTTGTTAAAGGCATTGCGAAGGATGTTGTTCATAAATCAGAACTGAACGCTGTTAAGGTGAACATCAAAAACAAAAAAGAATTTAATGAAGCAGTCGAGGAAATTAAAAAGAGTTTCGCCAAAAAGAAAATTGAAGTTGAGGAATTTCTTGTTCAGCCGTTTGTGAAAGGGAAACACGAAATTCTTATAGGCGGCTTCCGCGATCCTTCATTCGGTCCGATGATTATGTTCGGAAGCGGCGGAAAATATGTCGAAGTGTTTAACGATACTTGTTTAAAATCTGCATACCTCTCGGATGAAGACATTGATCAAATGATTAATGAAACAAAAATTGGAAAAATTCTGAAAGGAGTGCGTGGCGAAAACCCTTTCCAAATTTCAAAACTTAAGAAAGTGATTAAATCTTCTGCTAAAATGATGCTCGATAATCCAGGCATAAAAGAATTTGATTTTAATCCTTTAATAATTACCAAAGATAATACTATTTTTGCTGTGGATGTAAGAATTAAGATGTGATGCTATTTTATAACTAAAGCATTTACCAAAACTGCGGCACCTGCAAGCAAAAGTCCAAAACCGATTAATCTTGCCAGATTTTTTTCTGATACTTTAAGATTAAAATGATTGCCGATGAAAGCCCCAACGATGAATCCCCCCACAATAGGAAGGCTGTAGGTGAAATTAATATGTCCAAGCATGTAATGACTTACTGAGCCTGTGAGACTTGTAAACACGATCATAAATAATGCTGTCGCCGCAGCTACCGAAGGGGGAATTCCAAAAACATTTACCATTATTGGAGTTTTTAAAAACCCGCCCCCTATTCCGAAAAGGCCAGCCATCATTCCGGCAATCATTCCAAATACTGACGCAAGCAAAGTGCTTATTCTGTAAGCGCCTTTTCCTGTTTTCCTTATAATGCGCGGTCCGAATTTATTCATTTTAAAAAATATATTGTCTTTGCTCATTGCAATTTTGTTTTTTTGACCTTTGCGGTATGTGTATGCACCAACTAAGGAAACAAAAACTGCAAAGATAATTTCGAGAGAGAAAAGGGGAATGATTGAAGTCAGTAAAGATCCCAGCACGGTTCCGACTATGGTAGGAACTTCCAGGAATATGCCCGCAAGATAGTCAATCTTCTTGCCTTTGAAATTAAAATAAGTTGAGATCATTGAACCTGGCAAAAGAGCAAGTATGACCGAACCCACGGCAATGTTGATCGGCACATTGAAGAAAATTATCAGTACCGGTATCATAAAGATTCCGCCACCAAATCCGACGACAGTACCGAATGCACTGAAAATAACAGCGAACAAAAAGATGAGAGCAATTTCCATAAAATAATTCTTGCTAAAAATTAATTGGCCAACAGAAAGCTAAAATTGAAATTAGTTAATTAACAGAGCTTCAACAAAAAAAATCACCATTTATTTAGATGAATCCTGTCCTGTTTATATCTTTCCGGTTGTTCCGGTTTTTCTGCCGGGTAACCGATAACAGCCATTGAAACCGGCACAATATTTTCGGGCATGTTAAAAAGCTTTTTAATCCCCTCAACAATTTCATCAAAGGGATAAATTCCCACCCACACTGCCCCAAGTCCGAGAGAATGAGCAGTAAGTAGTAAATTTTCTGTTGCTGCCGAAATATCCTGAATTAATAGTCCAGCATTTTCCTGAAATTTTTTATCACCGCAAATTATTATCGCATGGGATGCATCTTTAATCATTTCAGCGTGAGGTGCGGCTTTCAAAATGTCATCAAAAATTTCTTTTTTATTTAATACAAGAAATTGCCAGGGCTGTTTATCAAAAGCGGAAGGTGCGAACATAGCACACGATAATAGTTCCGTAATCAGGTCTTCGGAAACTTTTCCGGTTTGATATTTTCTTATGCTCCGGCGTGTTCTAATTCCTTCTAAAGCATCCATTTTTCTTCCTAAAAAGTAGAGTAAAATTTATTTAGCACATCAAATATACCAAAGACAAAAAACAGTATCGATTTTATTTAAAATTAGCGAGAAATTCCCTTTTTTCGTTGAATTTTTAAACTTCTCACTATCAAGAAATACCCATTTTTTCCATATGGAGAATTGTCAATTCCGATAAAAAACCTTTAAAAATTAGCTTAAAATGAAGCATTATCCTTGGTATGCTTTTGGAGAATATAGGAGGACAAAATTAACTTTTATCATTACTTCGAACGGAAAAAAGATGGAAAGAAAAAAAGTAACTATTGATGGAAATGAAGCTGCTGCGTATGTAGCATTTAATACAAATGAAGTTATTGCGATCTACCCGATAACACCTTCTTCAAATATGGGCGAATGGTGTGATGCCTGGTCTGCTAAAGGAATGAAAAACGTATGGGATATTATTCCTTCAGTAAGCGAATTGCAAAGTGAAGGGGGCGCTTCCGGAAGTGTTCACGGTGCTTTGCAGGCAGGTGCGCTTACAACAACTTTTACGGCATCACAGGGATTGCTTTTAATGATTCCGAATATGTTTAAAATTGCCGGCGAATTAACTTCAACAGTTTTTCACGTTTCTGCAAGATCAATTGCTGCACAGGCACTTTCAATTTTTGGCGATCACAGTGATGTTATGGCAACCCGCGGAACAGGGTTTGGTTTAATAGCTTCCAATTCTGTTCAGGAAGTTATGGACACAGCATTGATTGCACAGGCTGCAACTCTCGAATCAAGAATTCCTTTCGTTCACTTCTTTGATGGATTCAGAACCTCCCACGAAGTAATGAAAATTGAACAGTTGACAAAAGAAGATATGATGGCGATGCTTGACCAGAAATTAATTATTGAACATAGAAACAGAGCATTAAGCCCGGACCATCCGGTGATGAGAGGAACGGCACAGAATCCTGATGTTTACTTCCAGGGAAGAGAAACGGTAAATAAATATTATGATGCCTGTCCTGACATTGTTCAGAAAGCAATGGACAAGTTTGCGAAAATTGTGGGAAGGCAATATCACTTATTTGATTATGTCGGCGCTCCTGATGCAGAAAGAGTAATTGTAATGATGACCTCTGGTTGCGGAGCTGCAGAAGAGACAGTTAAATATCTGACGGAAAAAGAAGAAAAAGTTGGATTGCTGAAAGTCAGACTTTACAGACCGTTCTCAATTGACCACTTTATAAATGCGTTACCTGAAACAACGAAAGTAATTACAGTTTTAGATAGAACAAAAGAACCCGGCTCATCCGGTGAACCTCTTTATCTTGATATTGTAAACGCGATTTCTGAAAAACACATTAATGGTGAATTAAAATTCGCTTACCCTAAAATTGTCGGCGGGCGTTACGGACTTTCTTCAAAAGAATTTACCCCGTCAATGGTTAAAGGTGTATTTGATGATGCTAAAAAAGATAAACCCAAAAATCATTTTACAATTGGTATTCAGGATGATGTAACTAATACAAGTCTCGCTTACAATCCGGAATTTTCAATTGAATCAAACGAAACTTTCCGCGGAAAATTCTACGGACTGGGTGCTGATGGAACAGTTGGTGCAAACAAAAACTCTATTAAAATTATTGGCGAAGGAACAGATTATTTTGCTCAGGGTTATTTTGTTTACGATTCAAAGAAATCGGGTTCAACTACAATTTCGCACTTAAGGTTTGGTCCAAAGGAAATAAACTCAACATACCTGGTGCACACAGCAAACTTTATTGCCTGTCACCAGACTGTATTTCTTGAAAAAATGGACATGCTCTCTGATGCTGTTGAAGGAGCAACATTCCTGTTGAATACAAAAGCATCTAAAGATGTAGTGTGGGATATTTTACCTGAAAAAGTTCAGAATGATCTTATAAACAAAAAAATGAAATTCTTTATTATCGATGCTTATAAAGTTGGAAACGAAACAGGAATGGGAGCAAGGATTAATACAATTATGCAGACCTGCTTCTTTGCTATTTCAAATATATTCCCGAAAGAAAAAGCTATCTCAATGATCAAAGATTCGATAAAGAAAACCTACGGCGCAAAGGGTGATAAAATTGTTCAAATGAATTTTGATGCTGTTGATCAAACAATTGCAAATTTGTTTGAAGTAGAAGTGCCTGAAAAAGTAACGAGCAAAATTCAGCTTCAGCCGGCAGTCTCTGGCAACGCACCTGAATTTGTTCAGAAAGTTACAGCTTGTATGATTGCAGGAAAAGGTGATGACCTTCCTGTAAGCAAGATGCCGGATGACGGAACTTACCCTGTTGGAACGGCTCAATGGGAAAAGAGAAATATCGCGCTCGAAGTTCCTGTGTGGGACGAAAGCATTTGTATACAGTGTAACAAATGCGTTGTTGTTTGTCCGCACGCTACTATACGCGCAAAAGTTTACGATGAAAAATTATTGGAGAATGCTCCGGCGACATTCAAACATATGCCTTTCAAAGGAAAAGGTTATGGAGAAGGGCTTGCTTATACAATACAGGTTGCAGTAGAAGATTGTACCGGCTGTACGCTTTGTGTGGATGTATGTCCTGCAAAGAACAAATCAAATACCAGCCTGAAATCAATAAATATGGAAGAGCAGCTTCCGTTGAGAGAAACGGAAAGAGCAAACTGGGATTTCTTCCTTAATCTTCCTGAATACGACAGAACAAAAATCAATACAGGACAGGTAAAAGATTCTCAATTCCTCGAACCTCTGTTCGAATTCTCAGGAGCTTGTTCTGGTTGCGGTGAAACGCCCTATGTAAAATTAGCAAGCCAGCTCTTTGGTGACAGAATGGTTGTTGCAAACGCAACAGGATGTTCATCAATTTATGGCGGTAATCTTCCTACTACTCCATGGACAAAAAATAAAGAAGGAAGAGGCCCGGCATGGTCAAACTCACTTTTTGAAGACAACGCTGAATTCGGGTTGGGCTTCAGGCTTGCGATTGATAAACACGAAATGCAGGCTAAAGAGTTAGTTAAAAAATTCGCTTCTGATCTTGGAGATACTCTGGTTAATGAAATAATAAATGCAGATCAAAAAGATGAAGCAGGTATTTATGAACAAAGACAGAGAGTTGATGAATTAAAGAAAAAAATGTCCGATGCAAAATTTGCAAAAAATAATGATGCAAATGATCTGCTTAGCATTGCTGATTATCTTGTCAAAAAATCTGTCTGGATTATGGGCGGAGACGGATGGGCTTACGATATCGGTTACGGCGGCTTGGATCACGTACTTGCTTCAGGCAAAAACGTAAATGTACTTGTTCTGGATACAGAAGTATATTCCAACACAGGCGGGCAGATGTCAAAGGCAACACCAAGGGGTGCTGTTGCAAAATTTGCGGCCGGCGGAAAACCTCTTGGCAAAAAAGACCTCGGACTTATGGCAATGACATACGGAAACGTTTACGTCGCAAAAGTTGCGATGGGATCAAACGATGCGCAGACTGTAAAGGCATTCCTGGAAGCTGAAGCATACGACGGTCCTTCATTGATAATCGCCTACAGCCACTGTATAGCTCACGGAATAAATATGGGCACAGCAATGAGAAATCAGAAAGCCGCTGTAGATTCCGGCTACTGGCAGCTTTACAGGTTTAATCCTGAATTGACAAAAGATGGAAAGAATCCATTCAAACTGGAATCAAAAGGATTGAAGATACCGTTAAAAGATTATGCTTACCTTGAAACCAGGTACAAAATGTTGACCAAATCTGACCCGCAGACTGCAGAAAAATTAATGAAAGAAGCACAGCAGGATGTGTACGATAGATGGAACACTTACGAAAATATGGCTGCCGAAAAACCGGCGGAGAAAAAAGAAAGTAAACAATCGTAGAATTTAAAAGGAAAAATAAAATGAATCTCGAAACAAATTATTTAGGCTTGAAATTAAAGAATCCGATTGTTCCATCTGCGGGACCACTTTCACAGGAAATATCAAACTTCAAAAAATTTGAAGATGCCGGTGCTGCTGCTGTTGTGATGTATTCTTTGTTCGAAGAGCAGATTGAACACGAAGCTCTGGAATTGGATTACCAGACTTCCGTAACAGCGGATAGTAACCCTGAAGCTACTTCATATTTTCCTGAAGATCTCGAATTTAAACTCGGGCCTGAACAATATCTTGAACATATCAGGAAAGCAAAAGAAGCTGTTGATATCCCGATCATCGGAAGCCTCAACGGAAAATCATTGGGTGGCTGGACGGACTATGCTAAGAAAATTGAGCAGGCTGGTGCAGATGCTCTTGAACTTAATATTTACAGGCTTGCAACAAACCAGGGGCAATCAGGATTCGATATTGAAAAAGATTATCTCGATATAGTTAAACAGGTGAAATCATCAGTTAGCATTCCAATAGCAGTAAAATTGGGCCCATATTTCAGTTCAATGGCGTGGATGGCAAAACAATTTGAAGAAGCCGGTGCAGACGGCCTGGTTTTATTCAACAGGTTCTACCAGCCGGATATCAACCTTGAGAGTCTGGAAGTAACGCCGGATGTGTTATTGAGTACGCCAATGGATATGAGGCTTCCTTTAAGGTGGATTGGAATTTTATACGGAAAAGTTAAACTTGATCTGGCGGCAACAAGTGGAATAGATACGGACCAGGATGTCCTTAAAATGATTATGGCAGGAGCAAAAGTTACACAGATGCTCTCAAGTCTGCTAAGAAATGGAATTGAACACATTACAGATGTGCTTACAAAAATGATCTACTGGATGGAAGTGAACGAATATGAATCACTCGACCAGATGAGAGGAAGCATCAGTCATCAGAATGTTGCTGATCCTTCTGTTTTTGAACGCGCAAACTATATGAAGGTTCTCAACTCATACAAATGATTCTACCGCCTCAAGCGGTCAAATCTTAAACCCATTGTCTTGAAATCTAAAGGCAATGGGTTTTTTTATAAATTTTTTGATTTCTAATTATTATGTATCTTTGTTAATAAATAATAATTTAGAGATTAATGAAAACACTATACCTTGTACGTCACGCCAAATCAAGCTGGGAAAACAGAAACTTAACTGATTTTGATAGAACATTGAACGACCGCGGGAAAAGAGACGCCCCCTTTATGGCGAAGCTTTTAAAAGATAAAAAAATAGCGAGTGATCTGATCCTTTCCAGTCCTGCTGTGAGAGCCTTTACTACTGCAAAAATATTTGCAAATGAATTTAATATATCTGAAGAGGATATTGTAAAGAATGAAAGTATTTATGAAGCGGACAGAAGCGATCTGTTAAAAATAATTACAGCTATAGATGATTCAATTAATAATTTAATGCTATTCGGACACAATCCCGGCATAACCTATCTCTCTAATTATCTCTGTGATTTTGAAACGGATAACATTCCTACCTGCGGTATTATCTGTATGCAGCTGGGTTTCGATTCATGGAACTACCTTGGCAATAAAACGTGTCGTTTTAAGTTTTTTGATTATCCGAAGAAGTATTTGTAAAAACTCATCCCCCTTTTATTCCCCCTTCTCTTTGTAAGAGAAGGGGGATAGGGGGTAGAGTTAGATAAATTGTTTCTTGTTTTTTTATATTATTTCTATTTAATTTTTAAAACATCCTATTAAAATGAAAATAGCAATTGTAGGCGCAACCGGTGTATTAGGAAAAAATCTTATCGCTTTATTAACAAAGCACAGGTATGAAGTTTTAGTCCTTGTCAGATCTGTTAAAAAAGCGAAAAACATATTACCACCTCAAACAAAAGTTGCAGAATATGATTTATTAAATGAAGAGGATGATGACAAATTACCTTCTTTACTTGAAGGATGTGATTGTGTAATTCATGTTGCAACTTCAATCCCCACTGATTTTAATAAACACGGGGCGTGGGACACAAACAACAGGCTGCGAACAGAAGGCACAAAAAAATTAATCGACGCTTCTTTGATAGCAGGTGTGAAAAGGTACATTCAGCAAAGTGTCGTAATGGCATACAGCGATGGGGGAGATGAATGGATTAACGAGGAACACCCGCTTGATGAAACACCCGACCGCGAATTAATTTGTGCGCCTGTTATCGAAATGGAGGAACTTGTAAAAAATATTCCCGGAAATAGAATGGACTGGTTTATTTTACGCGGAGGAATCTTTGTAGGTAAAGGAACATTCCAGGAAAAAACTTTACAGGATTTGAAAGACGGTTTAAATATTGTAACCGGGAATGGTGAAAATTTTGTTTCTTTTATACACGTAGCTGATATGGCTGGAGCAATATTAAGATCAGTTGAAAATGAAACAGGAAATATTATTCTGAATATTGTTGATAAACCCGTAAAGCAGATCGACTATTTGGAAATATTAGCTGAGAAAATCGGCGCTGTAAGTCCGGTTCAGAATAGCAAATTACCAACCCCGCCATCTTTTCGATGCAGCAATTTGAGAGCACAATACACTATAAACTGGAAGCCAACTCATAGCATTTTACCGTTGTAGATATTTATCATGGATTTGAAACATAATTATAAAAATTCTGTAAAAAGCTAAAACAATATGAGGACTTTGAGAAATGTTTGAATTTCATTTATTAAATATTGAGAGCAGATCAGTTTTACATAAGACAATTTTACTCTTATTATTGCTTACAACATTTCTTGTAGCGCAGGAAAAAAGTAATCATACTCAGCACACAATGAATGATTCAACCTTGATTCACAGACAGCATATGATTCATTCCCAAAGTCCCATGGTAATGCCGTTTGATATGAGCAAAGTTACACACTACTTTATAAAAACAGACGGCGGCGGTGTTTTAGAGATAAAGGTCAAAGATCCTGTAGATAAGACACAAATTTCTTTGATCAGAAAACATTTGGGAAAAGAAAGAATCCTTTTTTCAAAGGCAGATTTCAAAGATCCTAAAACCCTTCACGGAAAGAATATGCCCGGATTAAAAATCTTATCAGAATCTGCAGGGAAGTATAAAGTTGAATATAAAGAATTGCCTCTGGGTGCCCGGCTTACTTTTAATTCAAAAGATCCAACGGTTGTAAATGCTCTCCATAATTGGTTTGATGCGCAGTTAAAAGATCACGGTAAGGATGCGAAAAAGCATTTATACAAAAAGTGATAAATTATTTTTATCCATCTGCCCGAAAAATTCTTTTGTACAAAACTTCAAAACAGGCTAATTAGCACCATTTTCTAACTATTATTGATTTTATAATTAAATATGCTTGACAATATATTTAAGCATACTTAAATTTCTAACATTAGCGGACTTAATTATGCAAAATATTTCGAAAGAAGATTATCTCGGGATAATCTATAAATACAAAGACGAGAGCGGGGAGATAAAAGCAAATCTTATTGCAGAAAAATTACAGATATCAAACGCGGCTGTAACAGATATGCTCAAAAAACTTTCCCGTGACGGACACATTAATTATGAAAAATATAAAGGCATTCATCTTACAGAATCAGGTGAAGATTATGCAAGGAATATAATTAGGCGCCACAGGATATGGGAAGTTTTTCTTAACCAGATTGTAGGAATGCCCTGGGAAAAAGTTCACGATGAAGCAAACCGGCTTGAGCACTCAGCTTCGGATGAATTAATTAACCGGCTCGAGGAAATGCTGGAATTTCCGGAATATGACCCGCACGGTGATCCGATTCCTTCAAAGGAAGGAAAAGTTCCGAAGATGAGAAAACATAAACCTCTTGCGGAGTTAAAAACTGGACAGGTAGGTTCAGTAATCCGTGTAAATGATTTTGATGAACAGTTCCTGAATTATATTTCGAAGATAGGTGTTAAATTGAATGAATTAATTCTTGTGAGGGAGAAAAGACAATTCGATAATTCGATGCAGGTAATTGTTAAAGGCAAGCCCTGTAATATCAGCAGTAAGGTTGCAGAAAATATCTTTGTAGAAATTAATAAATCCTAAATTATATGAGTAAAGATAAATCACTAGCGGAAGTTCATTCTACCGTTGATTTAAGCAAGCAGAAGAAATTCTGGAGAAGACTTTTTCTTTTTACCGGTCCTGCTTTTATGGTTTCTGTTGGTTATATGGACCCGGGTAACTGGGCAACCGACCTTGCAGGCGGCGCTCAATTCGGGTACAAATTAATCTGGGTTATTCTGCTCGCAAATTTAATGGCGATTCTTTTCCAGACTTTGTCAGCAAGATTAGGAATCGTAAGCGGAAGAGATTTGGCACAGGCTTGTCGCGATCATTATCCTAAAAAGATAAACTACATTTTATGGATACTTACAGAGGTTGCTATTGCAGCAACTGACCTTGCAGAGATAATAGGATCTGCCGTTGGATTGTATCTTCTTTTTGGTATCCCAATTATGTGGGGTGTTGTAATCACTTCATTCGATGTGCTTATCCTTATGATGCTTATGTCCTTGGGCATAAGGAAGATGGAAGCGTTTATACTAGCTCTCGTAGCTACAATCGGAATTTGTTTTGGCTTCGAGATGCTTCTGTCAAAACCGGATTTGGGTGCAATATTAACGGGGTTTATTCCCACTACGATGAATACCGACGCACTTTATATTTCTCTGGGAATCATTGGCGCAACAGTGATGCCGCATAATCTTTACCTGCATTCTGCGCTTGTGCAGTCGCGTAATATTGAGAGAACACAGCTTGGAATGAAAGAGGCAAATAAATTTAACCTTATTGATTCAGTGGTTGCTTTAAATGCGGCATTTTTTGTGAACGCTTCAATATTAATTCTGGCAGCAGCAGTTTTTTTTACCAGCGGCCATTCGGAAGTTGCATCCATTATCGATGCGCATGCTTTGCTGGCACCTCTTCTCGGTAATAGTTTTGCTCCAATAGCTTTTGGAGTTGCTTTACTTGCTGCAGGACAGTCCTCTACAATTACCGGTACTTTTGCAGGCCAGATTGTTATGGAAGGTTTTATCGGGCTAAAAATCAGGCCGTGGCTGAGGAGATTAATTACACGCATAATAGCAATTGTACCGACATTATTTGTACTTAAAATTTCAGGCGATCAAGCAGTTGATGAATTGTTGATTTTATCACAGGTTGTTCTGTCCCTTCAGCTTCCTTTTGCTTTAATTCCACTTTTACATTTTACTGCCAGTAAAATAAAAATGAATGAATTTGCCTCCAGAAATGTGTTAAGAATAGTTGCCTGGTTTTCCGCCGGTCTGATCATCGCTTTAAACTTAAAACTAGTTTTTGATTTTGCTTCTGAAAATATTTCCGGTCAGGGAATGTTGCCAATATTTATTAAATTTGCCTTTATTCCGTTTAGCTTTTTTATGGTTTTGTTGCTATTGTGGATTACAATAGAACCTTATTTAAAGAGAGAAAAACTGGAGAAAATCCTTCCTCCTGTAGTAACGCTTAAGAAAACGAAACATCACGAGAGAGAAACGATGGGGTATAAAAAAATTGGAATAGCCCTTGAAGGAAAAATGAACAGGGATCAGCAAATAGTTGAGGGAGCTTACCCGTTTATAAATTCAACCGATGCGGAAATTTATTTTATACATTGTGTGGAGACAGCAACAGGAAGATTTATTGGCGATATGGTTGCCGATAAGCGGGCCAATGAAATGGATGAGTATTTAAAACAATTTTCAGGAAAATTAGAAAAGGAAAATTTTACAACCCACACTGTAATCGGAGGCGGTGAACCTGAAGATGAAATTGCAAGAATCTGCAAAAGTGAAAATATTGAATTGCTGATTGTCGGAAGTCACGGACATAAATTTGTGAAAGATATTATTTATGGTTCAACAGTTAATGAAGTGAGACACAGGGTACGAGTTCCGGTTCTCGCAATTCCTGTTGATAATTAATATTTCTAAAATCAAATAAAAATATTTACAATGGAAAAACTTGATAAAGAAACTATTAGTACCTGGAGATACCATCTGCAGGATGAAATAGATGCGGCATTTCTTTACCGAACATTAGCAGAGCTTATCCATAACGAAAAAAGAAGAAATATTTATTTGCAATTAGCAAATGTTGAGGATAAGCACGTTGAAGCGTGGAGAGATCTTCTGATAAAAAATGAAATAAAAATCAGAAAAGAAGAACCGTCAACTAAAGCAAAAATTACCGCATGGTTTTCTAATAAATTTGGTCCTGCATTACTTACAAAAATGATGCTGCAGGAAGAAGCTACTGAAGTAAAATCCTATCTGGGTTTATATAAGGATAATCCGGAAGGACAGACCGGCGATATTGCACTTCGGCTTGCACGCGATTCTGCCGAACACGCGAACAAATTAATGGATACTGATGATATAAGCGAAGAGCCGTGGCACAGTTCGGAATCAGGTGGAATATTAAGGAATGTAGTTTACGGGTTTAATGATGGGCTAACGGCAAATTTTGGTTTGATTGCAGGAGTAATTGGTGCGAGCGCAGCTCCACATTTAATTTTAATTTCAGGTATGGCAGGATTGATTGCCGACGCCCTTTCGATGGGGTCTTCCGGATATCTTGCTGCAATAAGTGAAAAGGAAGTTTTCGAGCATGAAAAAAGAATGGAAAGGGATGAAATAAGATTGATGCCGGAGCTTGAAACAGAAGAACTCGCATTGATTTATGAATCAAAAGGTATGAATCCCGATGATGCAAAAAAGTTAGCTGTTGAAGCAATGAAAAATCCGGAACAGGTGCTTGATGAAAAAGTACGAGAAGAGCTTGGCATGGTTGAAAACCCTCAGAGTCCCCTGAAAGAGGGATGGATAACTGGTCTGGCAACTGCAATCGGGGCATTAATTCCCGTTTTTCCATTCTTTTTCTGGGAAGGCACGATTGCTATAATTATTTCATTTATAATTTCAATGACGGCCCATTTTGGTGTCGGCGCTGCAAGAAGTTTTTTTACGGGACGCGGTATTTTCAGAAGCGGTTTTGATATGTTCGTGGTAGGTTTTGGTGTTGCCGCAGTTGGTTATTTTATTGGGGAATTAATTCTGAAATTTTTATAAATAAAAAAGAGTCATGGTTATGAAGAAAATCAGAATATTATCCTGGAATGTTAACGGACTTAGAGCAGTTCACAAAAAAGGTTTTCTGGATTGGTTTAAAAAAGAGCAGCCGGATATTCTTTGTCTGCAGGAAACAAAAGCGCAGGAAGAACAATTACCGGACGAAGTAAGAAATGTTGAAGGATATCACTCATATTTTTCATCAGCTGTAAAAAAAGGTTATAGCGGCGTTGCTATTTATAGCAAAGAAAAACCAAAGAGTGTAAAAAAAGGATTTGGCATTGAAAAGTTTGATAGTGAAGGGAGAATTTTGGTCGCAGAATATTCCAATTTTACGTTGATAAATATTTATTACCCAAACGGGAAAGCAAGAGAAGAAAGACTTCGTTACAAAATGGATTTTTACGATGCATTTCTTAAATTCGCAAACAAGCTGAAGAAAAAAGGCAAAAATTTAATAATCTGCGGTGATGTAAACACGGCCCACAAAGAAATTGATCTTGCCCGCCCGAAACCAAATGAAAAAGTGTCCGGATTTCTTCCGGAAGAAAGGGCATGGATGGATAAATTTTTTGCTAATGGTTATCTGGATACATTCAGAATGTTCAACGAGGAGCCGGAAAACTATACCTGGTGGGATGTGATAAGCCGTGCGCGTGACAGGAATGTTGGCTGGCGTATCGATTATTTTTTCATCAGTGAAAGCCTGAAAAATAAAATTAAAGACGCATTTATAATGTCAGATGTTATGGGTTCCGACCACTGCCCTATAGGAATAGAAATTTAGTCCGATGATAAAAGTTAACCCCCGCAGGATAAGATTACTTCAGGATGGAAAAAAATTACCCGGTCCTGTTATTTACTGGATGAGTCGCGATCAGCGCGTTCACGATAACTGGGCTCTTTTATTTGCACAGAAACTTGCCCTGGGAAACAATTCTGAACTTGCTGTAGTTTTTAATCTCGTTCCCGATTTCCTTGAAGCTACAATACGCCAGTATGGATTTATGCTTAAAGGATTGCAGCAGGTAGAGAAGGAATTAAATAAATTCAACATTCCATTCTATCTTCTGCAAGGGAAACCCGATAAAACAATCTCAAAATTTATTTCCGGGAAAAATATCAGCATAATTATTTCTGATTTTGATCCACTGCGGGTTAAGATATTATGGAAAAGAGATCTTGCGAAAAAAATAAATATCCCATTTTACGAAGTAGATGCGCATAATATAGTCCCTTGCCTTTATGTCTCGCAAAAAATTGAATACGGGGCTTATACTATCAGACCCAAAATTCACAAAGCTCTGCCGGAGTTTCTTGAAGAGTTTTCACAGGTAATTAAAATGAAAAAACCGGGGAAGTTTTCTTTTCAAAAAGTTAACTGGAAAGGGGTAAGAGAAAATCTTAAAGTAGATTTTTCAGTTACGGAAGTTAATTGGATAAAACCAGGTGAAAAAGAAGCACGAAAGTGTTTAGGTAAATTTATTCTTGAAAAGCTTGATAAATACAACGATGAAAGAAACGACCCCACTAAAAACGGACAGTCTAATTTATCTCCTTATTTACACTTTGGACAAATATCGGCTCAACGTGTTGCGCTCGAAGTTCAAGAACTAAAAAATCATTCCGACTCATCAGAAGCATTTCTGGAAGAATTAATTGTAAGAAGAGAACTGTCAGATAATTTCTGTTATTATAATTCTGAATATGATTCATTCAAAGGATTTCATGAGTGGGCGCAGAAATCATTAAACGAACATAGAAAAGATAAAAGAGAATTCGTCTACTCATTAAAGCAATTTGAAAATGCAAAAACACATGAAGAGTTGTGGAATGCAGCACAGATGGAATTAATGAAAACAGGCAAACTTCATGGATATATGAGGATGTACTGGGCAAAAAAAATTCTTGAGTGGACAAAATCACCGGAAAATGCACTGAGTATAGCCATTTATTTAAATGATAAATATAATTTAGACGGGCGTGATCCGAATGGGTATACTGGTTGTGCGTGGTCAATCGGCGGCATTCACGACAGGGCCTGGACAGAAAGGCCAGTCTTCGGAAAAATCCGTTACATGAATTACAACGGATGCAAACGCAAATTTGATGTAAATGGGTATATAAAAAGATGGAGGTAGGGTTCGCATTTTATGCGAACCTTTTGATGAAAATTATTTTAATCTGATTATAAGGAAACGCATAAAATGCGTTCCCTACATGTACAGATTTTCCGGATAATTTTTTTCGTATTCCCATTTTAACGGGTTTTCACTAATATACTTTCTGATTAAATACAATTCTCTTTCATTTCTTATGATCCTGTCGTAAAATGATTTTTGCCAGATCCTTTGCCTACTTTTTGAAATTCTTCTAATATCTTTAGTGCATGAACTTTTAAATTGTTGAATTATTTTAGATACAACCATTTTATTTCTTGAAATTGATGCTTTATTCTTTCTGTTAATTAGTATTAAATGAATATGGTCAGGCATTATAATAGAATAATCAATTTCAATATATTCATATAAATCTCCAAGTAATTCTAAATGATGTTTTACTAATGTCCCGAATTTATTCAATTTCATTTTTGCATTATTTATCCTTCCAAATAATTCTTTTCTCTTAAATACGCATATAGTAAGGAAATAATATCCCGCCAAAGAATAATCATACGGTTTAAGCCTAATAGGTTTTCGTTCCCTGTGCCCCATAATTTTAATATAACAAATTATATCGCAGTTCACATTTTATGCGAACCTTTGGGGTCTTTCCAAATGAGGACAATTTCCTTAAATTTACCGACCACATTTCAAAAAAAATAGCCTTAATAAATAATGAAAAATTACAGAGTTTTATTGTTTTATAAATATGCCCCGGTACAAGATCCTGATACTTTTATGCAGGAACACCTGGTGTTTTGTAAATCTATTAACCTGACCGGACGTATTTTTATAGCAACCGAGGGAATAAATGGAACGGTGTCTGGAAAAGTAAATGATATTGAAAAGTATAAATCCAAACTTAGAAGTTATCCGCAGTTCGCCGATATTATTTTCAAAGAGGATGAAGAAGAAAAACCGGCACATTCAAAAATGCACGTGCGTGTTAAAAATGAGATAGTAAATTCAAAATTATTTAATACAAAGCTTACAAACGGGGGAAAAAGATTAACCCCTGAACAATTGAAAGAATTTTATGAAAACGGAAAAGACTTTATTATTGTAGATACGCGAAACTGGTATGAAAGTGAGATAGGTAGATTTAAAAATGCGATAACTCCGCAAATTAAAAAATTCCGCGATTGGCCTACAGCAGTCGAAGAGTTAAAAGAATATAAAGACAAAACGGTAGTCACGTATTGTACAGGTGGTATCAGGTGTGAAAAAGCCTCGGCTTATATGGTTGAGCAGGGTTTCAAAGATGTTTACCAGCTTGACGGTGGGATTGTAAGTTATACTAAAAAATTTCCGGATACCTTTTGGGAGGGCGCTGTCTGGGTTTTTGATGAAAGGTATGTTGTAAACCCGAATACAAAAAATGAACTAAGAGAAATTGCTAACTGTGTATTTTGTGGAAAGAAAACTTCGTATTATATTAACTGCCATAATCTTGAATGTGATAAAATTCTGATTTGTTGTCATGAATGTAAAAAAGAAATGGATTATTGTTGTTCAGAAGAATGCAG
>Ga0209919_1000153_pt1 | contig 35538 bp, 34 predicted proteins | sample SalPon2A_C_D2_MG_FD_185721 | JGI IMG/M metagenome (GOLD analysis project Ga0209919, IMG submission 185721) | Soil microbial communities from South San Francisco under conditions of wetland restoration - Salt Pond MetaG R2A_C_D2_MG (SPAdes)... | ecosystem: Environmental > Terrestrial > Soil >... | reverse complement strand
AAACATAAGTTCCTCAGGTTCAGCCGCCTCAGGTTCAGCCGCCTCAGGTTCAGCCGCCTCAGGTTCAGCCGCCTCAGGTTCAAACATTTCGGCGACTTCTTCTCCGGCGCCGCTTTCACCTGAAATATCGAACTCATCAGAATCGATTGATGTATCCTTGGACCAGTCCATAGCCACTGTTTTATCCAGATCCGCTGTCTCTACTTGCGGACCTTCATGCTCCGAAGCAGATGCATCTTCGGCTTCCGGCAATTCGATGTCAGATAGATCAAAATCCAACCCTTCGCCACTGATCTCGGCATCCATTGCCCCAGACCCGGGAGTTTCTTCCACCTCGCCAACTGGTTCAACAGCTTCAGCGGGCGCATCAGCAATATCAAGATCATCCAGGTCTGACAGTGCAGCATCCAAATCTGCTTCATCGCTGGCAGCTCCGGTATTTACAATCGTATCCAAGCCTTCAGTCGGGCTGCTTGTATCCAGTTCGGCTTCCCCAAACCCGGGATCTTCAAAATCAGAGATCGTTTCCTCAGAGGAAATCCCGCCATCCTCTGCTGCCTGCTCACCGATAAGTTCGCTTACATTTGTTGGCGGCAGTGTATCCTCAAGCGAAACATCATCCGTTGACTTCCCGTCACTTTGAATCTCACTGACAGCCTCCGTGAAACGCTCCAGATCAGCACCGCGAAGTGTTTGCGTAGCATCTGCAATAGTCTGCTGAAATTCATCGGTATCGGACTTGGGCTTCAGAATTTCTGCCTTCTTGATATGTGCCTCGGTATTTTCCGGCTTCAGGCGAAGCGCCATATTGACCTGTTGCAGGGCCTCATCTTCCATGCCGTAGCGCATGTACACATCTGCCTCAGAAAGATAATCCACGTTTGGATCCGGCTCTTCATCAACCTCTTCGGTAAATGCCTGCATTTCACCCGTATCTTCATCGGTCAAATCCGGAATCGAGTCAGTGAATTGCCGTGCCTCCTCGGGGGTCATGCGCGTGGTTGCATCCAGATCATGCCCACCGGCAATGGCTTCAATATCCGCTTCTTCAACATCAATCTCGGGAATTCCATCATCTGAAGGCTCTGAATCAAAATCTGAAGCAGGTGCCGCAGCAGCCACAGTTTCGGGCGTTTCAAAATGTTCCAGAGAAGCCGCCGGATGACTCGGCTCACGACGCATCAGCATACCTACTGCGCCAAGCAGGATGATTATCAGGCCACCAAGCAACCATGTCAGCCAGTTGCTTCCACCTTCCTGTTGTGCACCCACCTGTTCGCGGGCCGCATCCAGTTCAGACTGCAAGCGCGCCAGCTTAAGCTCAAGCTTTTCACTCCGGGCTGATGCGGCCGCTTCCTCGGCCGGCTTGTTCTTCATGGCCTCAAGCTTTTTCTCGTTTTCAGCAAGGCGTGCCTGCAGCTCTTCATTCTGCTGCTTTAACGTCGCCAAAGCCTTGACTGTCTCATCGTTGGATGATCCTGCCGCCTGATTGCCTGCGCCTTCTACCATGTCACCCAATGAAGTATTGGTCACTGCAGGAGAACCCGTTTGCTCATCAGTCGGAGCCATCTGCGTGGCAGATACCTGGCCTGTTGCTTCCGGGGAGGATGCCATGCCGCTTGCCTGCTGACCCATCAGTACACGTTTGCTGTAACGCGTCCTCTGAGCTTCAGCTACTGCCGCATAACGTGGCTGATTCTTCAGTTCCTTCCAGACTTGCTCATGCTCTGCAATCAGGTTTCTTGCCTGGCTGGGGGTAATGCGTTCAACCTCTGCAGCAGCAGGTACGTCAAGGAAAGTTCCGGCCTTAATAAGGTTTATGTTATCCTGATCAAAACGGGCGCGGTTCTTCTCAAACAACGCCACCATCACCTGTTGACGGGTAAATGTATCATCAACCCGTAGCCGTTCGGCCACCGTTGAAATTGTGTCGCCATAAACCATAGGGCCATAACGGCCTGTGCGCGCCCAGCCATCATAAGGTACGAAGCCGGTACCCGCTGATTTTTCAGCCGCGGGTTCAACAACTGCAGCCATAGGCTCTGTAGTTGCCTTGGGCATTGTGGTATCCACGCCAGTCGGTGATTTCAGGGCTTGGACGCTGGGCAATGGCGTGCGGGTCAACTGCGGCTGAATAGACTTGGGAAGATCCAGAAAAATAGGGTATTTCTTGAAATGGGTTGCCCGATCATAGCGAACTTTCAGAACTAGGTTGAAAAAAGGAGCATCCAGACCATTCCGGGAGGAAAGCTCTATGCGTGATCCACGACTATCATTTTGGACATCCGCACGGAGGGAGTTCAGGACGGCGTCGCGATAGACTTCCAGAATGCGATAGTCGGTTGGGGCAGCTATTTCAACATAAACACGGGAAATATCCTCACCGCTTTCGAGCGCCAAAGGCACCTCGGCGTAAAAGGGCTCTCCAAGGTGGCTGGCTACCTCGATTTTCCCCAATGAAACCGCCTGCGCGCTTCCTGCTATGAAGAAAAGCGTACCCGCAAGCCAGCCAAGTACCATCTTATGCCCAAGTCGATCTCTCATTTTCCCCTCCATAGAAGCCCCTGCAGAGGCTCTGGAACTAAGGTTGCTGAATCAAAATTTCCGCTATCTGTACAGCATTTAGGGCCGCACCTTTACGTACATTATCAGCAACTACCCATAAATGCAAGGAATTGGGGCAAGATTGGTCTTCACGGATGCGGCCTACCCACACCGGATCGGTGCCAGCAGCTTCACTTGGCATGGGATAATCCTCGCCAATCGGATCATCCACCACACACACGCCATCAGCTTCCGCAAGGATGCTGCGGGCCATATCCGGAGACATCGGCCCTTCGAAGGTGATGTTAACTGCTTCGGAGTGGCCATAAAACACGGGCACACGCACCGTAGTCGCCGTCACGGCAATATCCGCCTCCATAATCTTGCAGGTTTCCTGAATCATTTTGCGCTCTTCCTTGGTATACCCATCCTCAAGGAAAACATCAATCTGCGGAATAACATTAAAAGCAATGCGGGCAGGCAGCACGTTCACTTCCGCTTTCTGGGAATTAAGCAGTTGCGCGGTTTGCTTTGCCAACTCCTCCACAGCTTTTCCTCCCGCACCCGATACAGCCTGGTAGGTCGAAACATTGATACGTTTAATCGGCACGACATCATGTAGCGGCTTCAATGCCACTACCATCTGAATGGTTGAGCAATTCGGATTGGCAACAATCCGGTTATGCCGCGCCCCCTCAAGTGCATGTGCATTCACCTCAGGCACAACCAGCGCGACCTCCGGATCCATGCGCCATGCGCTTGAATTATCAACCACAAAACAGCCCGTTTCGGCAAAACGGGGCGCATGCTTCAAAGAAGTGCCTCCGCCAGCAGAGAATAGTGCAATATCCACGCCGGCCGGATCAAACGTTTCCAGATCCTGAACAGTGTATTCCTTGCCTTTGAACTCAATTTTTGAGCCCGCACTGCGACTTGAGGCCACAGGGATAATCTCGGAGACCGGGAAATTCCGTTCAGCCAGGATCTCCAGCATGACTTGGCCAACTGCTCCGGTCGCTCCAACAACTGCGACGCGATAGGTTTCCTTTGCAGGTAAAAATGCATCCATATTATATCTCCGCAAGTGCAGCAAGGTGCTTGCAAACCGCATCGCCCATTTCAGAGCACGATACGGAAGGTCCACCATTAAAGGCCAGATCAGTCGTGCGCACGCCTGCATCCAGAGTATGCTCGACGGCCTTCTCGACCAGGTCCGCAAGGTCGGCACGATCGAGTGAAAAACGCAGCATCATGGCTACTGATAGAATCGTAGCCAGTGGATTAGCCTTGTTCTGGCCTGCAATATCAGGGGCAGAGCCATGAATCGGCTCATACATGGCAAACTCTTCGCCGATGGAGGCAGACGGCAGCATGCCGATGGAGCCCGTCAACATCGAAGCCTCATCCGAAAGAATATCACCGAACAAATTGCCGGTAACAATCACATCAAACTGCTTCGGATTGCGAATCAGCTGCATGGCCGCATTATCCACATACATGTGCGAAAGCTCGACATCACTGAACTCGGCTGCATGCAATTCCACCACGACATCGCGCCACAATTCAGAAACATCCAGAACATTGGCCTTTTCAACACTGCACACACGGTTGCTGCGCAAACGGGCAGCCTCAAAGGCCTTGCGAGCAATGCGGCGAATCTCGCTTTCACGATAACCCATGGTGTTAAACCCATAGCGCTCGCCATCCTGCATCTCGATACCTCTTGGCTGACCGAAATAGATACCTGATACAAGCTCACGAACCACCAGAATATCCACACCATCAATCACTTCAGGCTTGAGGGTGGAGGCATCCAGCAACTGGCGATGCACCTTGCTCGGCCGGTAATTGGCGAACAGCCCAAGATCTTCGCGAATGCGCAGCAGGCCGGCTTCAGGGCGAAGCGGCTTGTCAATTTTCTCCCACTGCGGTCCTCCGACAGCGCCTAGCAGCACTGCATCACTGGCGCGCGCAAGCTTTTTGGTCGCTTCAGGATACGGATCACCGGACTCTTCATAGCCGGCACCGCCGATGCCTGCTTCCTGCCACTCGGCATTCAGTCCAAAATGCTTGTTGAGAACATCCATGGCTTTCAAAGCCTCAGAAACTATTTCTGGCCCGATTCCGTCACCCGGCAACACCGCGATTTTCACAGTCATATCTACTCCTTGTTCCCCATCGCCGTTTTCACAGCGGCTAAAAAATCATCCACATCCTTAAACTCGCGATATACCGAAGCAAAGCGGACATATGCCACCCCATCAAGGCGGCGCAGTTGCTCCATGACAAATTCTCCGACAACCCCTGCCGGAATCTCCGGCTCACCGAGTTCCTGCACCGCTCGCAGCACTGCCGTAACACCCTGCTCAAGCTGATCGGCGGAAACCGGCCTCTTTTCAAGAGCCTTCTGCATGCCCGCATGAATCTTGCCGGCGCTGAATGCCTGTCGCGTGCCATCCTTCTTAACCACCAGAGGCAGTTTCAGCTCAGCCCGCTCATAGGTGGAGAAACGCTTTCCGCAGACCTCGCATTCGCGCCGCCTGCGCACCGAAGCCCCCTCATCAACCACGCGTGAATCAATCACACGGGTATCATCATTCGAGCAAAAAGGACAATGCACGGCTACAGGTCCGTGGCTTGCATACTAAAGCTGCTCATGAGTCCGACCTCATACCTGCAAGAAGGGTGACGCGTCGATCAGTCGGCGTAAATTGGAAAGCGATCAGTCAACTTCCGCACTTCCGCTGCAACCGCCTGGTGCACTGCCGCATCTTCGGGCGCCTGCAGTACTCGCAGAATCATCCCGCCGATCTCTTTTGCCTCAGCTTCCATCATACCGCGCGACGTAATCACCGAAGCACCGATGCGAATACCACTGGTAACGAACGGTGATTCCGGATCAAACGGGATCGTATTCTTGTTGGTGGTGATGCCAGCAGCTTCCAGCGCCTCTTCGGCCTGTTTGCCGGTAATACCCTGCGGACGCACATCCACCCGGAACATATGGCAATCCGTGCCTCCGGATACAATGCGCAATCCACCCTCGGTCAGTGTTTCTGTCAGGGCTCTTGCATTGGTAACCACCTGTTTCTGGTCGGCTTGATACTGGGCCCCCAGGGCCTCGCCAAAAGCCACGGCCTTGGCTGCAATCACATGCATGAGCGGGCCACCCTGAATGCCGGGGAAGATGCGCGAATTGATAGCCTTCGCCAAATCATCGTCGTCGGTCAGAATCATGCCGCCACGAGGGCCGCGCAAGGTTTTGTGCGTGGTGGTGGTAATCACGTGCGCATGTCCGACAGGGCTTGGATAAGCACCCGCAGCAATCAGTCCGGCATAATGCGCCATGTCCACCATCAACACAGCCCCGATCGAATCGGCGATCTGACGCATGCGCTTGAAATCGATCGGACGCTCATAGGCCGATGCGCCACCGATAATCATCTTCGGCCGGTGCAATTCAGCCATCTTCTGCATCACCTCATAATCGATCAGTTCATTGTCCTGACGCACGCCATAGGCAACAACTTTATACAAACGGCCAGAGAAATTGACCGGCGAGCCATGCGTGAGATGGCCGCCATGCGAAAGATCCATACCCATGATGGTATCGCCGGGCTTGAGGACCGCCATGTACACGGCCATATTGGCCTGCGAACCGGAATGCGGCTGCACGTTGGCATGTTTAACCCCGAACAACTTCTTGGCACGCTCCTGAGCCAGTCGCTCAACCTCATCCACATGTTCGCAGCCACCGTAATAACGGCGCCCCGGATAGCCCTCGGCATATTTATTCGTCATCACCGAGCCCTGCGCTTCCATCACAGCCCGCGACACAATATTCTCACTGGCAATCAACTCCAGCGTGTGGCGCTGACGGCCAAGTTCGGCCTTGATGGCCTCGGCCACGGGGGCATCACTCAACGGTGCATTAAAAAACTGACTGCGATCAGACATGTAAACTCCTGCAAAAATAATTAAAGGGGCACTGCCTTCCGCCCGTTTTTAAAGGTGAAGGCTACCCGAAAAAATGAAATGGTTGCGCATTATGGCGAATGCCGGGCCCGTCGTCATCTTTGATTTGTCGGGCCGTCGCTTCACATCCGCAATGCAATAAAAAAGGGAGCCTGAGCTCCCTTTTTCGTTTTTTATGCGACCATAGAGCCGGTGAAACTCAGTAGCGGCGCTCGCGGATACGAGCCGCCTTACCACGCAGAGCACGCAGATAATAAAGCTTCGCACGACGAACACGGCCGTGACGAATTACATTAACGCTTTCCACCATCGGTGAGTGCAGCGGGAAGATACGCTCCACGCCCACGCTATTTGAAATCTTGCGCACGGTAAAACTACTGGAAATACCCTTATTATGACGGGCAATCACGATGCCCTCATAGGCCTGAATACGCTCGCGGCGCTCCACACCTTTTTTGGTATCCTTGAAATCAACCACACGCACATTCACGCGGACGGTATCGCCCTCGCGGAATGCCGGAATATCATCACGAATCTGGTCTTTCGTTACATCATCCAATGCACGCATTGTGTTAAGCCTCCAACCTCAGCGGGTCAGCCTGTCCAGATAAATCGCCAGGACCGCCCTTACAGAAAGGTGGCGAACCATACCGATACCTTTAATCGGTGACAACCACCCATTTGGTGTTGGCAGATGCTCCGTATCAAGCCCCCATCCCGTACCCAACACAATAAGGTGATTCCCTTTTAATTCTGGCAAGTTAGACACATCCGTCAAGTCGCCACCCGGGGCCGCCGCTGAGGTGTACCATAGCTGATAATCGCCCTCAGCCTGTGCCTCCTCAAGGGAATTTGTCATTCTCACTGCCTTAAGCGACTCTTTTCTGCCCGGATTTCGCTCTCCGCCAGGCCCAGTCAGATAGAAAGCAATCACGTCCGAAACGAGGGCCTGCATGCCTGCGGCCGGATGCACCAGATAAACGGGGCCGACATCGTAAAAAGCACAGGTGCGGGCAAAATCATGCACATCAATGGAGGTGATGGCCGTGGTCGAAGATTCGCCTTTCCGGCTTAACACCGGCGAATGCACCAGCGCCACGGCAATATGCGATTGTTTCTCCTGCTCAGACATGCGCGCAAGCTAACTTCCTTGCCGCATCAGGCCAGCGTTTCTAACAGCGCCCGCGAAAGCATTGCATGCCGCCCTTTCGCCTTCAGTATGCCCCCATGCTCAGCTATCAACACACTTATCATGCCGGCAACCATGCCGATGTTCTCAAACATATCATTCTCACCGATGTACTGACCGGCCTGCAGATCAAGGAAAACCCGCTGTTTCTCCTTGATGCCTTTGCCAGCCGCGGCATCTATGACCTCGCCTCTGCCGAAGCAGGGAAGAATCGGGAATTTGATACCGGCATTGGCCGCCTGTGGCCGCTACGCGAGGATAGAGCCCCGGCGGGTGTTCGCCGTTGGCTTGAGCTGATTGAAGACGAAAATCTGGATAGCTCCCTGTGCCGCTTTCCCGGCTCCACCGCCCTGCTGACAGCCATGCGCCGGCCGCAGGATCGACTTGTCGCCTGTGATCTGCATCCGCAGGAATTCGAAGCCCTGCGCAGAAGCTTCTCCGGCAGCCCAGGGATTGAACTGCACAGGCGCGATGCCTTCGAGGCGTTGAAGGCCCTTTTGCCGCCGAAAGAGAGACGCGGTCTGATCTTTCTCGACCCGTCCTATGAAATAAAGGATGAATACCGGGCCATTGCCAAGGCTGTTGCAGCTGCCCACAAACGTTTTGCGCAAGGCGTGTGCGTGATCTGGTACCCACTACTGCCTGCAGAGCGCCATCTCGATTTGTTCAATGAAATGAAACGTTCTGGTATGCGTAAAGTTCTGCAGATTGAACTAGACTGCGGCGACTGTTTTCCCGACATGCAGATGCATGGATCAGGCATGCTGATCGTCAATCCGCCCTGGAATGCACGGGAGAATTTGCAAGCATCGCTGCGCTGGATGAATGAAAAACTTACCGGAGGAAAAGGCCAGACCCGTTTCGGTTGGCTGGTGCCCGAATAAACAAAGGGCTGCGCCTGTGCAGAGCCCTGATGATCAACCCAATCTGATAACTGCCTGTTATTTATATAAACACAGGTACGCGGTCTGCTCCTTAACGCGCACACCGAATTTTTGATTGGCCTCGACCACAAATTTCTCGCCCTCGCCAAAGCTGGCCCAGTTATCCGCGCCGGGCAGTTTTACCTGCAGCGCTCCGGAAACAACCGACATGATCTCTTTGCTTGAGGTGCCGAATTCATAATCGCCTTCAGCCATGACGCCGACAGTTGCCGGGCCTTCATCGGCTGCAAAGGCAATGGATTTTACCTTGCCGTCAAAATATTCATTGGTTTTAAACATGTGATTCCCTTTTTCTAACAGAGTGAGACATTCAGCTTCGCGGAACGTTCTTTTAAAAACTTTGGCTTCCAGCCACCAGCATCATTTCACGCACCACCTTGGCGGCCAGCACGGATGAACAACCGGACGCATCCAGTTGCGGCGCAAGCTCCACTGCATCCATACCGACGATGTTGCAGCCTCGCATGCCCTTGATGAAACGCTGGAAAGTCCACCAGTCAATACCGCCCGGCTCGGGCGTGCCGGTGCCCGGAAAACAGGATGGATCAAACACATCTAGATCAACCGTCAGATAAAGCGGCCGATCCCCGATCCACGCTCTCAGAGCCGTGAGATCATCCTCGCGGAACGTGGTCAGCGTGCCGTGCTCCCGCATGAGCTGGTACTCTTCCTGCGTGCCCGAACGGATGCCAATCTGGCGAATACAATCCTGCCCGAGAAATTCAGCCACACGACGCATCACACAGGCATGCGACAGGCTGACACCGAGATAATCCTCGCGCTGGTCGGCATGGGCATCGAGCTGCACCACCACCAGGTCGGGATTCCTTTCATAAACAGCTTCGATCGCGGGCAGGCTGACCAGATGCTCGCCACCGAGCAGAAAGGGCAGTGCTCGATCATCGAGACATTGATCCATCGCATCCCGGATCATGGTCAGCACCATGTCGGTGTCCCCCATCGGCAGATACAGATCGCCAAAATCGGCATAACTCACAGCATCAAGATCAGCATCAAGCAAGGGTGAATAGCTTTCCAGCCCATCGGCTGCGGAACGGATGGCCGCCGGGCCGAATCGTGCACCTGGGCGAAACGACACCGTGCCATCAAACGGCGCGCCGATCAGGCGAATATCATGCGGCTCATTGATGGTCTTGTCAGTGCAATAAAACATTGCGGCAGTGTACGCACGGCCAGTTACCGGAGCAATAGCAGCCGGATTTTATCGGTAGTGTCAATCAGGGTGCCCGGCATAGGGTGAGGGTTTATCTTTTGCCGAAGATGACTGTCGGCTGCGCGCCAGCCATCCGGCCAGGGCTCCGGCCGTAAACACCAGGACGTAGATCAGCGCCCGGGGCGCCTCGACACTCCAGAACAGAAACTCAATGCGGGCCATACCCAGATTCTGCAGGCTGAAAACGGCCAGAATCAGCAACAACAGCGACCCCAGAACCTTTCTTAACAAATGCATAAGCCCTCCATTTCCAGTATGGTGGAACTTCACCATAACAGCATACCGACATCATATACTGTTTTATATTTTTCATGACGCAACATAAGCGGATGGATAAACTTGCCGCTCTCCAGGAGGTTCATTGATGGCTACTATTCTGATTATCGGCGCCGGTGGCGTAGGCCGGGTTGTGGCCCACAAATGTGTTCAACATCCGGATGTTTTTTCCGAGATCACGCTGGCCTCGCGCACCCTGTCCAAATGCGATCAGATTGCGGGCGAAGTAAAGGAAAAAACCGGCTTCACCATGCAAACGGCAGCGGTTGATGCAGACAAGGTGCCTGAACTTGTTGCGCTTATCAGAAAGGTGAAGCCATTCATGGTGCTCAATGTCGCCCTGCCCTATCAGGACCTGACGATTATGGATGCCTGTCTGGAAACCGGCGTGCATTATCTGGATACGGCGAATTACGAGCCGCTCGATGAAGCAAAATTCGAATACAAGTGGCAATGGGCCTACCGCAAGCGCTTCGAGGAAGCAGGCCTGATGGCGCTGCTTGGCTCAGGCTTTGATCCCGGAGTCACCAATGTGTTCTGCGCGCATATGCAGAAACACCATTTTGATACACTGGACTATGTCGATATCCTTGACTGCAACGGCGGCGACCACGGTTATGCCTTCGCCACCAATTTCAATCCCGAGATCAATATCCGCGAAGTTACCAGCAATGGGCGTTATTTCGAGAATGGCGAGTGGATTGAAACCCGGCCCATGCAGTATAAAAAGCAGTTCGATTTCGAGCAGGTCGGGCCGAAGAATATGTACCTGCTCTATCACGAAGAGATGGAGTCACTCTCTGTAAACCTCAAAGGCGTGAAGCGCATGCGTTTCTGGATGACCTTCGGCGATGCTTATCTGAAGCATCTGGAAGTATTCCGCAACATCGGGCTGGATTCGATTGAACCGATCATATTCGAGGGGCGCAAGATTGTACCGATTCAGTTCCTCAAGGCCCTGCTGCCTGATCCTGCCTCACTGGGTCCGCGCACCAAGGGAAAGACGAACATCGGCGTGATTGTGAAGGGAACCAAGGATGGCAAGCCGTTGTCGCGCTATGTCTACAACATCTGCGATCATCAGGAATGCTACAAGGAAACCAATGCGCAAGGCGTATCCTATACCACCGGTGTACCGGCCATGATCGGCGCGATGATGATGATCACGGGCTCATGGATGCGCCCGGGTGTATGGAACATGGAGGAATTCGATCCCGATCCTTTCATGGCGGCACTGAACACATGCGGCCTGCCATGGCAGGACGTTGCAACCGATATCGATATCGATTCGTTGCCGGAATGAGGCCACGTCACCAGCGCCATCTCCCCTGTAATGGAAAAACCAAACCGGGTGACTTTGATCTGCAAAGGAATTCAGCATGAGCCAAGAAGTCTCACAAGCCCCCTCCCCGTCCTATCTATTGGAAGAGGAAAAGCTGATTGCCAACCTTGAAGTGCTCAAACGCGTTCAGGATGAGGCCGGATGTTCGATTATCCTTGCCCTGAAAGGCTTTGCCATGTGGTCGATCTTTCCACTGGTGAAGCAGTATCTCCCCGGCTGCACGGCCAGTTCGCTTTGGGAGCTGAAGCTCTCCGATGAAAAATTCGCTGGCGAGAACCACATCTATTCAGCCGCCTATCGCGAAGATGAATTCGATGAAATCATCAGCATCTCCAACCATCTTGTCTTCAACTCGGTCGCGCAGTGGCAGAAATTCGGACGCACTGCTCGTGGCGCAGGGGTCTCCTGCGGACTACGTGTGAATCCCGGCGTCGCCGAGGTCAAAACCGACCTGTATAACCCTTGCTTTGCAGGCTCCCGCCTGGGCGTACGGCCCGAACATCTTGCGGGTGTCGATTTCACCGGCATTGAGGGACTGCATGCGCATGCGCTGTGTGAAAACCTTGCCGACTCATCGATTGCCCTGATTGATGCCTTCGAGGAAAAGTTTGCGCCCTGGATTCCGGAGTTGAAGTGGGTCAATTTCGGCGGCGGCCACCTGATGACTCACAAGGATTACGATATCGAAGCATTGATCGAGCGCATCAAAGCCTTCCGGGAGAAGTGGAAGGTCAAAGTCTATCTCGAGCCCGGTGGTGCAGTTGCATGGCGTACCGGCAATTTGGTTGCCTCGGTTCTTGATATCGTTCCGACCGATGGCCTGCCTGTCGCTATCCTCGACATCTCAGCCACGGCCCACATGCCCGACGTGCTCGAAATGCCCTATCGCCCGGCCATCACCGGCGCAGGAGAAGCTGATGAGAAGGAGCATACCTATCGCCTCGGCGGCACATCATGTCTGGCCGGTGACGTGATCGGTGACTACTCGTTCGATGTACCGCTCGAAATCGGGTCACGACTGGTATTCGAGGACATGATCCACTACACAATGGTCAAAACCACGATGTTCAACGGCGTGCGGCATCCGGACATATGCATTCAGCATGCAGACGGTTCGATTCAGCTGGTTCGGCGCTTTGGCTACGAGGATTTCCGCGACCGGCTATCCTGATGCGTCGTTCAACTTCATAACCATGTCTGCAGACCAGCAATATACACATTCGCCATTCGGCAAAATAACCGGCAAGGCTGCCTGGATCGGCTTCGCCCTGCTTTCTGCTGTCGGGTTTGCGGCCATGGCCGCCTGTGTACGCATCTCCAGCGCCGACCTGTCGCAGTCCGAGGTGGTTTTTTTTCGCAACTTCATCGCCCTACTGCTGCTATTACCCCTGTTGCGCCACAATCACGTGTCGCTGAAAACAAGCTGCCTCCATCTGCATCTGTTACGCGCGCTTGCAGGGCTGTCGGCCATGTATCTCTACTTTTATGCCCTCAATCATCTTCACCTTGCCGATGCACTGCTGCTCAACTACACGTCGCCTGTCTTCATCGCTGTATTTGCAGTGGTATGGCTTAACGAAAAATGGACCTTGGGCAGGCGTCTGGCGCTCGGCCTAAGCTTTGCCGGCCTTGCCCTGCTGTTTCATCCGTCAGCAGATCTATTCTCCCTGGCCGGACTGATTGGCCTGGCATCGGGTGCCCTGGCCGGCCTTGCACTGACGACGGTCAAACGGCTTTCCGACTTCGATGACCCGGTCAGCATCGTTGTATGGTTCGCGCTGATTTCTTCGGCCATATCAGCGATTCCTATGCTATGGAGCTTCCAATGGCCCGAGGGCATGGAATGGGTATGGCTGCTGGCTGTCGGCCTGTTCGGCAGCATCGGTCAACTGGCGCTGACCTCTGCCTACAGACGCGCGCCGGTCACCCAGGTCTCGCCCATGGGTTACACCGGTATCCTGTTTGCCGGCATCATCGGCTTCCTGCTATGGGATGAAACGCCCGACATAGCCGGGCTTGCCGGCATGCTGTTGATCATCGCGGCAGGCATTGCCGTTGCACGCGAGCGTGCCACACCAGCCCCGCAACCTCCGAGCGGCGTACCCATTATTCAATCGAAGACAAATGTTGAGGATATCAAGCAGGCATAATCCGGGAAAAACTCAGGGATGTTTATGGAAGCCCGGCAGTCATTGCCGAAGTGTGCGTGAATGCGACAACTGGGCAGATGCCAATTTGACTCCGGCTCATTTCAATTCATTCTTCGCCGCCATGACCAACCACTGCGCACATAAACCGGCAAAATCGACCATCTGGCTAGTAGCCCGCTGGAACCGTTGCCTGTGCGCTGGAGAGTATTGATCAGTTAAACCGATCAGTTTTACAACGGCCGCGGGTTCTATCGATCCGTGGCCGTTTTTTTTTGGCCCGGATGAGGACATGTGTCAACAAAGGAGAGAAATCATGTCTGTGCCATCGGCATATTTAGGCGTCATCATTATCTGGAGCACCACCCCGCTCGCCATCCTGTGGAGCAGCCAGGATGTGGGCTTTGTCTTCGGCGTTACCAGCCGTATGCTGATCGGTGCCGTACTGGCGCTAATCGTTGCAGCATTGCTGGGCTCAGGCCTTGTCTGGCATCGCCGTGCGATGCTGGCCTACATGGCAAGCGGTCTAGGTATTTACGGAGGTATGATCAGTGTTTACTGGTCAGCGCAGTACATCCCGACCGGCTGGATTTCGCTCATCTTCGGCCTTTCACCGATTGTCACAGCATTGATGGCAAGGCTGTGGCTGGATGGTGAGAGGCTGACCCGCTCACGCCTGATCGGGATGCTGATGGGACTATCGGGTCTGGCTGTCATTTCCGGCACCAGCCTCAGCCTCAGTGGTGAAGCCGTCATCGGTGTGCTCGGCATGCTGCTATCGGTCAGTGTGCACTGTGCCAGTGCTGTCTGGATCAAGCGTTTTGACCCCAATGTGCCAGCCATTGTGCTGACCAGCGGCGGCCTGCTGTTTGCAGCGCCGTTATTTCTGACAACCTGGCTGCTTTCAGGCGCTGCCCTGCCCGAATCCATGTCCACTCGCACCTTTGGTGCCATTGCCTATCTGGCCGTACTGGGCTCGGTGCTGGGGTTTGCGCTGTACTATTATGTACTGAGCAAGGTCGAGGCGACACGGGTGGCATTGCTGACATTAATCACGCCGGTCTGTGCGCTGGCGCTGGGGCATCTGCTCAACAACGAACCGCTGACGCCTGAAGTGCTGATCGGATCGTTATTGATTCTTTCAGGCCTGGCCGCTTTCGAACTGAGCGGCAAGGGCGAACGCATCAGGGTACGTTTCCTCAGATACTGACCGTCAACCGTGATAGCGGGTTAGCTCAGGCTGGCCCGCTATTTTCTCTTTGCATGCCTGGCCGGCAGTCATTGCCGCTCTGATGAAGCTCCCAACCAGAAGAGCATGAGCGAAGGCAACAATATCAGGTGATAAACGGTGTTATGCGTAAGCCAGTCTGCATGCAGATCAGGCCCCCACTGTTGATAGGCAGAAGCAAGCAGCACCAGCACAAGCCCAGCAATCCCGGCCAGATTCCCCCGCCTGACCAACCCTGCCAGCGCCAGCAATACGGCAGGAATATAAACGGCAATAGCAAGCCTGAAGTCATCGCTGATAAGCAGAGAAAGTGCATAGACCGCAAGTAAGGCACGGAACAGCCACAACCATGCCTGCGGCTTCGATGCGAGCAGCCCTGTGCCGAACAGGGCGAAGCCATAAGCGGTCACGCCGACGCTTAGCATCGTCAAGCGCCACAGTACAACAGACAGCGCACCGTGATCCGAGGCATAAAACCCGTGCCAGATAGCCCCCAGCCAGGCACCGGCAGCAGCAGCATAAAACACGATATGCAAAGCGCCATGTAAGGATTCACGCTGGCAGTGTCGGTTCACCCTCAAGCCCAGCCACAGCGCCAGTATACCCACCAGCGCATCGCTCAATACCACATCAATTTCGTGCATAAAATGACAATAGCCCTTGATGCCGCCTTTTTCTACTCTGCTTCATAATGGAATCGATCGTGCCGTTACATATTGACGGAGTGCCCACGTTTGTCTTCAATCTACTTATGTCAGAGCGTCCAATCATCATGGTCACCAGACATGCCAGCCGTAAAGACATGGGCATGAGAATTGGCATCCGGTACTGCCCGCTGGTGTTCACTCTCGCCTTGTTGCTGGCCATGCCAGCCTCTGCCCACGAACAGCCGAAGCAGGCAGGTGAATATGAAAAGACACTTGTTCACGATGGGCGGGAGCGTTCCTACATCCTGCATCTGCCGCCCCAATATGACGGCCATACCCCTCTGCCCCTCGTGCTGGCTTTCCACGGAGGCGGTGGCAACGCCCGCCAACTGCTCGACAGCAACGACCTGACCGCAGAGGCCGATCGCGAGGGTTTCATCCTCGTCGCGCCTAACGGCAGCGGTAAACTTAAACGACACCTGCTGACCTGGAATGTGGGGTTTGGCTTCGGCTACGCCATGAAGCATGCTGTTGACGACGTCGGTTTCGTCAGACAATTGCTTAACACTCTGGAAGAAGGCCTGAAAATTGATTCGCGTCGGATTTTCGCCACGGGCATTTCCAACGGCGGCATACTTTGCCATTTTATTGCGGCGCACCTTGCCGACAGGATTGGCGCCATTGCACCGATTGTGGCTTCGGTCGGTGGCAGGAAATCGTCAGCTGAACCTCTCATTATGCCTCCGCCCCCGACTTCTCCGGTCGCCGTAATTGCTTTCAATGGCAAACTTGATGAACACATCCCGTACCAAGGCGGTAGGCAAATCAAGTCGGTCGGCAAACCGGTATATGTCACCTCGGCGGACGAGATGCATGCCTTCTGGGCGCGGGCAAACCATTGCGCCGGGCCTCCTGTAATCACCGATCATGCCGCCGACCAGTATCGAGTAATCAGATTCTTCAACGGCTGCAAGGGTTCGGAAGTCGTTCAATATCTGATTCTGGATCAGGGGCATGCATGGCCGGGTGGTAAAAAGCCTCGTTTTTTCGCTGACAAGCCCAGCACACATGTTTCCGCTGATCATGTCATGTGGGAGTTTTTTATCACTCATCCGAAGCGGATTAGCCGTCACTGAATCCATATTTTCTTGCCCGCTATTGCCTGACGCACTGGAATACCATAGAAGCTCGCATGGCAATCAAATCCACCATCTTCAAGGCTGAACTGCAGATCACCGATATGGATCGGAATTATTATCAGGATCATCAGCTTACCATTGCCCGGCATCCGTCGGAGAATGATGAACGCATGATGGTTCGCCTGCTGGCGTTTGCGCTCTATGCAAGCGAATCCCTTCAGTTCACCAAGGGGTTGAGTGCGGAAGATGAGCCTGATATCTGGCAGAAAAGTCTCTCCGATGAAATCGAGGTATGGATAGATCTCGGGCAACCGGATGAAAAGCGCATCCGCAGAGCCTATGGGCGCGCCCGGCAAGTCATTGTCTGCATCTACCAGTACCGCAGCGGCAAGGCCTGGTGGGAGCAGCAGGCCAGCAAGCTGGCGCGCTTTGACAACCTCGGCATCATAGCCCTGACGGATGAAATAGTGGTGGCGCTGGGCCTGATGGCGCAGCGCGCCATGCGTCTGCAATGCACGATTCAGGATGGCCACATATGGTTCACCAACGGCGAACAGTCGCTGGAGATCACCCCCGAAATATGGAAGCCCGGCAAGTAATCTGCGCACCTCGGATCCTCGCCCTTGCGGCCATGTAGATTCAGCTTGATACGACCCCAGAAAATATCATGATGCGCAGATTCCGCGATCTGGTATCCGGCACGTTTCACAATATGAAGTGGAGGCAATCAACCGCATGCAATCACATATCGTTCGCATCGAAGACTATTACGATCCCGAGAAATTCGCCGATATCAGGAAATTCGCCGATACCCGGGAAACACCGTTTGTGGTGATTGACCGCCGCATCATAAAAGAACACTACAGCGATCTGAGCGGCAACTTCCCCTTCGCCAAAATCTATTACGCCGTCAAAGCCAACCCGGGCAATGAAATCCTGACCCTTCTCCGCGATCAGGGATCCTGCTTCGATATCGCCTCCCCCTATGAGCTGGACAAGGTGATGGCCCTGGAAGTTTCGCCTGACCGCTGCAGTTATGGCAACACCATCAAGAAGCGCAAGGATATTCGATACTTCTATGAAAAAGGCGTGCGCCTGTTTGTCAGCGATTCAGAACTTGATCTGCGTAACATTGCACAGGAAGCCCCCGGCTCCAGGATCTATATCCGACTCCTTACCGAAGGCAGCCATACCGCAGACTGGCCGCTGTCCCGTAAATTCGGATGTCCGACCGACATGGCAATCGAGTTGTTACTGCTGGCCAAAGAGCTTGGGCTCGAACCCTATGGCCTGTCCTTCCATGTCGGCTCGCAGCAACGCGATATCAGCGCATGGGATTCTGCCATCGACAAGGTCAAGACCATCTTCGACTGGCTGAAGATTGAGAAGGGTATCACACTGAAAATGATCAATATGGGCGGCGGATTCCCGGCCAACTACCTCAATCGCACCAACGATCTGGCCACCTATGCCGAGGAAATAAAATACTATCTGCATGAAGATTTTGGCGACAATCTACCTGAAATTATCCTCGAGCCGGGCCGCTCATTATGCTCGAATGCCGGCGTACTGGTCAGTGAAGTGGTACTGGTTTCGCGCAAATCGCATAGCGCCCTGCACCGCTGGGTTTACACTGATGTCGGCAAATTCTCCGGCCTCATCGAAACCCTGGGTGAATCCATCAAATACCCAATCTACACAGAGAAGACAGGGGAAGAGGAAGAATGCGTTCTTGCAGGACCCACCTGCGACAGCGCCGACATCATGTATGAGGATTACAAATATGAGCTGCCGCTGAGCCTTGAAATCGGCGATCGGCTTTACTGGTTCTCAACAGGGGCCTATACCACCAGTTACAGTGCTGTTGAATTCAACGGGTTTCCCCCGTTAAAGCAGTATTTCGTCGGCTGATATATCGCGCGCCTTACTCAGGCTTGCCGCCCATATTCACAGGCTTGCCCTGTGACAGGGAAGTCAGATAGCTGATTAATGCGACCATCTCCTTGCTGTCGTGTGACGGAGGTGTTCCCTCCAGAGCCCCTGCGACACAATTGTGTACTTGATCCTGCAGTGTAAGCACAACGCCAAGTCGCTTGTTGAAGCGAGGGAATATGGCGGCGGCATTGCCAAGACTGGGGATCGACTTGCCGTTTGGCAGTTGGCCGCTCGTCGTTCCGCCAGCCTTATGGCAACTATTGCAGCTCATGCCATTGCCGCCGAACGTGGCAGTCATGAACAGCTGTTTGCCATTCTGCACGGTCTGGTTCAGTGGATTTGCCTCACTAAATACGGGGTATGCGATGGCACAAGCCAGTGATATCCCCAATAAATATTTCATAAACATCAGACCTCGAAGTGTCGCAGGTGCGAAAGAAATGTTTCGACATATTTCGCTGATTTTTTCTGTAGCCCGAAGCTCGGAATAAACTTGCCGGTCATGAACTCGCCATCGAGCTCAAGTGCAACGGCGCGCATAATACAAAGCCAGGTCTGCCTGCTGATCGGATCCCCTAAATTCGTGGTATCCAGGATCAGATGCTTGTCCTGCTTCTTGATATCAATGGCAATGCCATTCTCCGTGCGAAAAAATGCCATTTCCTCATTATCTTCGATCAACAGCAATCCATAACGCTCGACATCCGGGTTATCCTTGTAAAATCCGTCATTCAAGTAGCTTTCCAGATGATTGGAACCGAGAGATGTTCTAAAACCTTCGTGATGGTCTTCGATCCTTTTCATACGCCCCCCTTAAGTTGAAACAATGCAAGTATCAATAAATTTACGCTGCAATCAAAGCTTAGCGCCAAGCAGAGCCTCCAGCTTCTGCTGATCAGCTGTGAAACTGCGAATGCCCTCGGCAAGCTTTTCAGTGGCCATGGCATCCTCATTCAACTGCCAGCGGAAAGCGGCTTCGGCAAGCTTCGGCTCGCACGCCTGGCGTGTTCCATCATCAGCAAGCCTGCGTTCTACTGTTTCATTTGACGCATCCAGCTCCTGCATCAATCCCGGACTGATGGTCAGCCGGTCACAACCGGCCAACTCGAGAATCTCTCCGATATTGCGAAAGCTCGCCCCCATCACCTCAGTGGCATAACCGTGATTCTTATAATAGCGGTAAATCTGCTGCACCGACAACACGCCCGGATCTTCGCTGGCCGTGTAATCCTGTCCGCTTTTAGCCTTGTACCAGTCCATAATACGACCGACAAAGGGAGAGATCAGGAACACTCCGGCATCGGCAGATGCACGCGCCTGTGCCATGGAAAACATCAAGGTCAGGTTGCAGTTGATCCCCTCCTTCTCCAGCTGTTCAGCTGAGCTGATGCCTTCCCAGGTCGAGGCAATCTTGATCAGGATGCGATCGCTGCCAATGCCGTGCGCCGCATACAGTTCAATCAGTCGGTGCACGCGATCAATCGTCGCCGCTGTATCAAAGGAGAGGCGGGCATCCACCTCGGTGGAAATGCGGCCGGGAACAATCTTCAGCACCTCGGAACCGATCATCACTGCCAGCTTGTCACCGGCATCGGCGATCATACGAGATGCATCACCGCCTTGCTTCTTCGCCCAGGCCATCGCCTCGTCAATAAAATGAGCATATTCGGGCATACTCACTGCCTTGAGCAACAGGGATGGATTGGTGGTGGCATCCACAGGCTGCCACTTGCGAATCGCCTCGATATCGCCGGTATCGGCAACCACCGTTGTCATTTGGCGTAATTGTTCAAGTCTGCTTTTCATACAAACCTCCGGTGCATCAGGCTTATGTATCATTCTTGTCCTGCCGCCGCTGAATGGCAACATGCATGGTTATCAGCTTATCAAAACAGCGGCACATGCCGGGCTATGCCAGGGAAGCTTCAAATAACCACCATCTACTTTTTCCGGGTTTGCCCAGAGGGCTGCCGAATGGTACTTTAAGCAGCTGAAATTGATTGATAAACATGGGTAATATCCAAGGGGAAAAATGACTTATTGCGTTGCTATCAATACGAATACCGGCTTTGTTGTGTGTTCCGATTCCCGCACCAATGCAGGATTCGATGATGTCTCGATTCATGGCAAGATGCACACCTTTGTCTGGCCGGGCGAACGTGTGTTTGCTCTGCTTTCAGCCGGTAATCTGGCAACAACTCAATTGGTCATCAAACGTATCCATGCTGATCTGGAAAGTGGAGCCACCCCGAGCCTTCTTTCCGTGAAAAACATGCAACAGGCCGCCGATTATGTGGCTGCGGTCAATATAAGCGTTCAGAATCTGCACGTCGTGAGAGAAGCCGGGAGCACAAGCTTTGAAGCCTCCTTCATTCTGGCCGGACAGATAGGAAAGGCGAATCACGAAACCCTGATGATCTATCCGCAGGGCAACTATATCCACGAGTCGAATGAGCATCCTTTTCTGCAAATCGGCGAGACCAAGTATGGCAAACCGATCCTCGATCGCGTCATCAAACGGGATACGTTTCTGGAACGGGCCGGCCGCTGCGCCCTTGTTTCCATGAATTCCACCATCCGCAGTAACCTGACGGTAGGTCCACCTGTCGATTTGCTGATTTATGAAAAAGACAGCTTGAATTTCACACATCAACTGTGCCTGACCGAAGATGATCCTTTTGCCAAAGAGATCGGGGAAGCATGGAACGAGGGTGTGGTTCAGGCACTGCAGAATCTTCCCAAATTCGATTGGGAAATTTCAGATGAAAACTTTGCCAACCCCGTTGCGAATTCCGATCAGTCTTCCTACTGACAGCATTTGTTAATGCTTCAGCCTGGCAATTCCGTTTCTGAATCCAGGATTTTCCCCGGACCTTCAGGGAATCTTGCCTGTGCCGCTATAATCGCCCGATGAATCTGTCGCCAGGCCGCTTCCGCATCCCGTTCCTGATTGCGCTATTACTGGCGTCCTGCAGCCCATCGCCGCAGCTACCCCTGCTTGCGCCCGACGCAGTCATACTGGCCTTTGGAGACAGCCTCACTCACGGCACAGGTGCCGGCAGTGAGAAGCAAAGTTATCCGGCTGTGCTTGCTGCATTAAGCGGCCATCGCGTCATCAATGCCGGTATACCGGGCGAAATTAGTTCGGCCGGGCTGGCACGGTTGACTGGCGTGCTGGATGAAGAACAACCCTCCCTGCTGCTGCTATGCCACGGTGGCAACGACATACTGCAAAAACTGGACCTGCAAAAGACCGAATCGAATCTTCGCGCTATGATCAGGGAAGCACAAAGCCGCGGCATTGCCGTCGTCCTGATCGGCGTGCCACGGCCCGGGCTGCTGCTGGGCACGGCTGATTTATACAAGAGCATCGCTGCCGATATGAAGCTACCCTTTGAGGATGAAACGTTGGCCGAGATTCTCAGTCAACGCAAATTGAAGGCCGACCGGGTACATCCCAATGCGGCAGGCTATCGCCAACTGGCCGAATCCGTGCTGGCGCTGCTAAAAAAACACGGCGCATTATGAACAATTGCCAGACCAACGTCCGGCCTCTCTTGCTTTCCAAATTCAACGTAAACAGATATAAATCAGGCCATGGGCCTGATTTTGATTGAAAGAAAGGTGTGTGCATGGCGATAATTCTCTAATGAAGAGAACATTTCGCGAATTCTGTAATCACCTGTTCTGGCAACGCGACCTGATCACAAAAAAACTCTATCTGGTGATCTCCATGTTTGTGGTGATCGTTTTTTGTCTGGTCGCCCTTGATCGTTTCCAGGCAAATGTGCTCGATGCAGTCAGAGCTTACGTTGCCGGTGAAGGATTCTGGTCCAAGGGCCAGAAGGATGCAGTTTATCACCTTGAGCAGTATACCGAAGACTTTAAGGAAAGTGAGTATAAACTCTTTCTCGAAGGGCTTTCTGCCTCGCTCGGCGATCGGCGTGCCAGGCTGGCGCTCCAGTCCGATCTGCCGGACATTGAACAGGCCCGGCAGGGTTTCCTTGAAGGCCACAACCACCCCGACGATATCGAAAAAATGATACGCCTGTTTCTGAACTTCGGTGAAATAAGTTTTATGAAAAATGCCATCACCATCTGGACAGAGGGCGATAGCCTGATCGATGAACTATTACAGCTGGCAAGCGAGATCCGTCAGGAGGCCGACTCAGGAAAGCCCGACCCCGTACATATAGACCAACTGCGAACCCAAGTTGAAGCCATGAACTCCAGGGCTAGCGAAGTGGAGAACCGCTTCTCGGCCACACTTGGCGATGCTGCACGCAAAATCGACTCGCTTACCAGCTGGACCATATTCCTCGCCGCCCTGTTTTTACTGGCCATCGGTATTGCCCTGTCCCGCCAGATTATTCATGGCATTCGCAAAACACAGGCCGAGCTTGCCGCCAGTGAAGCGCGCTTCCGGCACGTCGTTGAGTCCGACATGATCGGCATCTTTTTCTGGAACAGCGACGGAACCATCACCAGCGCCAACGATGCCTTTCTGGATATCATCGGTTTTACGCGCAACGATATGGATCAGGGCCTTGTGAACTGGCAAACACTGACGCCCGATGAACATACAGGTCTGGACAAAGCAGCAATGCAGGAGATATCCAGCAAGGGCTTCTGCACGCCTTATGAGAAGGAATACCTGCACAAGGCTGGCCACAGGGTTCCGGTATTGCTCGGAGCGGCCCGCCTCAATAAATCCAATGATCGCGGTGTATGCTTTGTGCTGGATATCAGCGAACGAAAGAAGGCCGAGCAGTTCCAGAAGCTTGCCACCTCGGTTTTTCAATCTGCCAAGGAAGCGATCTTCCTGACAGATGCAACCCCCGCCATCAAGGCCGTCAACCCTGCTTTTACTGAAATTTCCGGGTATGGAGAGGATGAGGTTCTGGGCAGAAACCCCAATATCCTGAGTTCCGGACATCACGATGCCGAATTCTTCCGGGCAATGTGGAAAGAATTAAATGATCATGGCACCTGGAAGGGCGAAGTCTGGAACCGTCGGAAAGACGGACAGATATTCCAGGAGTGGCTCTCCATTTCAACGATCTATGACCACAGGGGTGATGTCGGTGAATACGTTGCCGTATTCACCGACATCACCTCGCTGCGTAAAATGGAAGAACAACTAAAACAATCCCAGAAAATGGAAGCGATCGGAACACTGGTCGGTGGCATCGCCCATGATTTCAACAACACGTTGGCTGCTTTACAGGGCAACCTCTATCTGGCCGAGAGATTTATCGACGACCATTCAAGAGTCGCCGAACGGCTTCAAATCATCAGGAAGCTTAGCGACCACTCGGCCGAAATGGTGCGGCAGCTGATGACGTTTGCCCGTAAGGATATCGTACAGATGAAGCCCTTCTCTCTGAATGGCTTTTTCAGGGAAATAGAAATCCTGATTCCGACCGTTGTTCCGGAAAATATTAGATTCAATATGAAGCTGTGCGATGAAGAACTGGAGATCAAGGGGGACAGCACACAGCTGCATCAGCTGATACTCAATCTGTTGAACAATGCGCGCGATGCGCTTGAACAAACTGCCAATCCGGCGATTGATTGCCTGCTCACGCGATACGACCCGGATGAAGCATTTTACGAACAACACCCTGAGCTACAGGCAGGTCCGATGGCACATATCATCATCCGTGATAACGGCTGCGGCATCCCGGAAGAGCATCTGGATCATGTCTTCGAGCCTTTTTACACCACCAAGGAGGTCGGCAAGGGAACGGGGCTTGGCATGTCGATGGCATACGGCTCGGTTCAAACGCATAAAGGTGCTATTGATATCGAAAGCGAGATCGACAAGGGAACATCCGTGCATCTTTATCTGCCGCTCGCCATGGATGCGGTGAAGGAAACTTCAAAGCCGCTTCCAGCGCACCAGGAAAATGCCCTCCAGCCATCAACAATCTTGCTGGTCGATGACAACATCCATGTCCGCAGCGTCTGCAACGAGGCGCTGAAAAGCTTGGGGCATGAGGTTCTTACAGCGGATGATGGCAAGACTGCACTGGAATGCTTCATCCAGCATCGGGAGCAGATCAGCCTTGTCATTACGGATATCGTGATGCCGATCATGGGCGGCTTCGAGCTGGTCAAGCAGATACGCAGGCATGATGAAGAAATGCCGGTAATATTTATCACCGGCTATGACCCTGCGCATGCGAATGTCCCCGGCAGCCTGATGAAAAACAGCTCCATTCTCACCAAGCCCTTCTCAATAAAGGCACTGGCAGAGATGATACCTCAGGTTCAAGAATCGGATCGGTAGCCGAAAGCAGTCTTTCGTCTAGCCAGAACTACTGGAAATCCGGGGCTTATTATTTGTCCTCTTCCATCATCATAACCAGCATATCAAACGCACCCGGATCAATGCCGGCCTGAAAAAGCATGTTGGTGACCTGGCCGCGGTGATGGGTCTGGTGGTTAAACATGTGTTGCACCAGAGGCCCTAGCAGGCCTTCATGCTCCTCACCGGCCATGTTGCGATAGCGGATCCTTTCATGCAGCAGCTCAGGAGTCAGCATCTTGCCGAAATCGACAATCAGTTCATCGAGCCGCTCACGGCCGGCGATGAAATCGCTGATCTCGGGAAACAGGATATCCCGCAGGGATGTGGGCGGTGGAATTATGCTGAGGGGATACAACGGAACGCAGGCTTCGCAGGCGCCAAAGCGGCTCAACCACAGGATATCAGCAACAAAGATATGATTCAGCGTGCCAAGGATAGAACCAAAGAAAGCTCCGCGATCTTCTGCAATCGCTTCGGCCGGCAACTGGGCAACTTTCTCAAACAGCCGCTTGTTCGCCCACTCATTGTAGCAGGCCATGCGTTGCAGATATTCGGTCACTGAATCCTCCCCGGTTCGCAGATGATGATAAAGAAACATTAGTCTCAAGCGGCAGGCATGTCATCCCTGCGCGCAAGGTCCTCGTCATGCTTTGGCAAAATAGCATAGACTCATGCCATGGCTAGCCCTAACCCTTATCCCGAACGCGAAGGCAACAGCTTCAGGCTTCTGGCCGGAGCCGATGCTTTCCTCCCTGTCATGGAGCTGGCGATTCACCGCGCCAGACACTTTGTGCTGTTTGAGCAATACCTGCTCAGCTCAGGAAATGTGGCCAGCCGCTTCATTGATGCCATGGCTGCTTGCGTTCAGCGCGGGGTGCAGGTGTATATGCTTGTCGACCATTTCGGATCGCGTGGGCTCTCTGTTGCCGACAGGCATCGCATCACAAACGCCGGAATCTCACTTCTGTTTTACAATCCCGCCTACCTCACCCATTTTTTCCGCGGCCTGCCGCGCAACCACTGCAAGGCACTGCTGATCGACGGTGAGCTGGCATTTACAGGCGGCGCCGGCATCACCGATGACGATGAGGTGCAGGGCCAGAATTCGCCGTGGCATGATCTGATCGTGGAGATGCGGGGGCCTGTCGTCGGGGATTGGCAGGACCAGTTTGTCCAGATATGGCAGCAATGGGATGGCGACATTACCCTGCCGGAAACGGCTATCGGGCAGACCGGAACACAGCGCGGGCAGCTCATGCTCAGTCAGCGTGGCCTGCGAAAATTTATCCGCCAATCGCTGCTGGCCCGAATCCGGCACGCCTCAGAACGTGTATGGCTTGGCACAGCCTATCTTCTGCCAGGGCGAAGAATGTTGCGTGCACTGCGGGCGGCACAAAGGCGTGGCGTCGATGTGCGCCTGCTGTTGCCCGGGCCAATCAACGATCACCCCACCGTCTATCATGCTGGCCAACGCTACTATCATTACCTGCTCCGACATGGCATCCGCATTTTCGAATATCAGCCCGCCTTCATGCATGCCAAGGTTTATCTGTACGACGGCTACTGCTCCATCGGCTCGTGCAACATGGATCGCTGGGGCCTGCGCTGGAATCTTGAGGCAAATCTGGAAAGCGATGATCCCGCCCTGTGTGCCGACGTAGGATCCTTTTTCTCGGATGCCTTTGATCATTCGCGCGAGATAACGCTGGATACATGGCTGCAAAGGCCGATCGGCAACCGGTTCAAGGAATGGCTGCTCGGATACATCGACCTGATGATTGAGCGTTATGGTGCAACCCGGGACCTTCGCAAACTGAAATCAACCTTCACCCTTAAGGATCGCTAGCCGCGCATGGCGCGTGTCACTTGAGTTTTTCGTAACTCGGGCGCTAAATTGCGTGTCAGGTCAAACTGCCTTTTTAATTGAAGTCGGGCTGCAACTGATAGGGAGTGAGCAATGAAACATTCACTGACAGACATTTCCGGCATCGGCGAGAGTACTGCTGCCCTGATGGCCGAACATGGCATTGATTCGATCAAAGCCTTGCGCAAGGGCGGCATCAAGAGGCTCAGCAAGGTACCGGGCTTCGGCGAAGTTCGTGCAGCCAGAGTGATCGCCGCTGCCGAGACACTTGAGGGTGCTGGCAAGAAGACAGACAAACACGCTGACAAAGTTGCAAAACAGGCTGCCAAAGCTGTAAAAAAAGAAGCCGACAAGACCGAAAAGAAAGCTAGGAAAGTTGCAAAACAGGCCGAAAAGGACGCTAAAAAGGCAGCGAAAGCCTCTGAGAAAAAAGTGGAAAAAGAAAGGAAAGACGACAAAAAGACAGCTTCCAAAGTCGCTAAAGCGGCCAAACAGGCTGCGAAGGCAGCTGAAAAAGAGGCCAGAAAAGCAGCCAAGGCAAACAAGTCCGAGGCAGGGAAGAAGTAGCAGCGGGCGTGGCTCGTGCCGCCCCTGTACAATTGCATGCTCCCCGCATCGGCATAGCATGCCCGCGCCTATTTAGTCGGGCGAATGAACCAGCCCTGCCGTGATCCTTGCGGCATCTGGGCAGGCGGATTAAACAACACATGATACAGAACGCATTTGTAATACCTGAAGTCAATGACCTGCCATCCGATCCCTGTCTGATGGTTATTTTCGGTGCCTCGGGCGACCTGACCAAACGCCTGCTCCTGCCCTCTCTCTTCAACCTCTACTGCGACGGCCTGCTGCCGCCTGCCTTTGCCATCCTCGGCATGGCCATCGACGAATTCACTGATGAATCTTACCGAGAAAAGATGACCAGGGATGTACAAAAATACTCCCGTCGCGACTCGTTTGACGATGCCGCATGGGCCAGATTCAGTGGCAACATTCATTATCAGCAGGGCAGCTTTGACGATGAGGCTGCATTCAATCAGCTACAGCAAACCCTTACCCTGCTTGATGAACGCTATGGCACGGGCGGCAATATCCTGTTTTACATGGCCACGCCACCGGCTGTATTCGGCATGATTTCCTCCGGCCTGCAGACAGTCGGCCTTCAAAACGGACACAGCGGCTGGCGGCGAATCATTGTTGAAAAACCATTCGGCAGCGACCTGCCCTCAGCCCAAGCGCTGAACCGGGAAATACTCACCTACTGGCGTGAGGAGCAGATCTACCGTATCGATCATTATCTCGGCAAGGAGCCCGTACAGAACCTTCTCGCCTTCCGCTTTGCCAACGGCATGTTCGAGCCCCTGTGGAACCGCACCCATATCGATCACATCCAGATCACCTCAACCGAACAGGTTGGCGTGGAATGGCGTGGCAACTACTACGACAAGTCCGGCGTGGTGCGCGACATGCTGCAGAATCACCTGTTCCAGATGATGGCCTACCTGTGCATGGAGCCGCCCACATCCTTCGAATCTGAAGCCATCCGCAACGAGAAATACAAGGTCCTCAGCGCCGTACGCATCATGAAACCCGAGGAAGTACAGCGTAATACGGTTCGCGGACAGTATGGAGAGGGCCTGAACGAGGATGAAACGCCTGCCAAAGCCTATCGGCAGGAAATGCACGTCGCGCCCGATTCGAACACCGAAACCTTTGCTGCCATAAAATTACGCATCGATAACTGGCGTTGGCACGGCGTGCCGGTTTTCCTGCGTTCAGGCAAGGGCCTGAAAACCAAATCAACAGAAATCGTCGTGCAATTCAGACGGGCTCCGGAATTCACCTTCCGCGGCACACCGGCTGTGGATCAGCTCGAAGCCAACCAGCTTATTTTTCATATCCAGCCGAATCAGGGCATTGAATTGCGCTTCCTGGCCAAGCGACCCGGCCCGTCGATGCATATGCGCAAGGTCAATATGCATTTCGAATATGAAGAAGCATTCGAGGCACAGCCGGGCACTGGCTATGAAACCATGCTTTACGACTGCATGCGTGGCGATGCATCGCTTTTTTCACGCAGCGATCTGGTGGAGACATCCTGGCGCATCGTGCAACCGATTCTCGACGAATGGAGCAAGGAAAAGGCTGATGACTTCCCCAACTACCCGTTCGGTTCATGGGGGCCGAAGGCGGCATTTGCTTTACCCCAGCCGGGGCACAGACGCTGGCTGGCCCGCTCTCCCAGACAGGCAGTTGGCCGGGTGCCGATGTTCGAGGGCTGTGGTAAATCAATGCTCAATGATCTGGCCATGATGCTCAAGCCGAGAGTCTTCAATGCCGGCGACGAGATTGCCTGCTACGGCTCGCTGGGCAGCGAACTGTACATCATCGACAAAGGGCAAGTTGAGATCGTTGACAAAAAAGGTAATGTGAAGGCTGAACTGGGCGACGGCAAGGTGTTCGGAGAGCTCAGTCTGCTTGTCACCAAAAAGCGGCGGGCATCCGTGCGGGCGCTGACTTATTGCTCCATCTATACGCTCGACAAACGCGATTTCAACATGGTGCTGAAGGACAGGCCGGAGTTTGCCGAGCGCGTCATGCAGGTTGCCCGTGAACGCTATGATGTGATTGTCAGTGCCAGTGATCTGATGGCCGACCAGAGCGACGACGGATAGCGCGCCAAAAAATCAGCCGCGATGACCTTTCAGAGCCTGCCGTACTAGCATCTCTGTAAATACCAGCCTGTCAGGCTAAGGCGCGGGCGATGTGCCGGCAGTACCTCGTGTTCGAATTCACCACTCAGAAAGATCACCGCCGAACCTCCCTGCGGCATGATATCGACATGTGTTTCGGCACCTTTTGCATCCGGCATGTAGATACGCAGCGAGCCACCTTCCTCCGGCTGCCAGTCCTCATTCAGATACGCAATACAGGTTACCGTGCGGTGTGATGCATTGGCAAAACGATCCAGATGCCTGCGATAGAAACTACCTTCAGGATAAAGCGCAAAATGCCCCTCGAATCCGAACAGGCCAAGCATCAAATCGCAGTTGATAGCCAGCCTTAGTTTTTCGATCCGGACCAGATAATCCTGCTGGATCTGGGTTGGTGCCAAGGGATCAACCCAGCGCACCCGATCATTGCGAATGCCAGGACGAATCTGAAAACTTTCGCCGCGCCCGACACCGGCATGCCGGAAGCCGCCATCATCATGCAGGGCCAGCGCTTCTGCGGCCATCGGCTCCCATACATCAGGATTCATAAAATCGGGAATCACGCACCAACCGGGGCCGTTCAACGCGTCAACAATGGTCTCGATTGCCGCTTCAGGAACGGCACAATCATTTAAAGGTGAATGGAGCGAACCCGTCGTCAGGCTCAACATGGATGAAACCTCAATACTACCGTGCCCGTAAGCGGAGCCGCCGCATCATGGCAGCACGGCAAGCCGATGGGAATATACTATGTAATCAGGTTACCCGGGAAGCGCATGTATGCTGCATAAAAGGGGAACCCTAGTTTTCGCTGCCTCCTTTCAGAGCAGCCTTTATTTCCAGATCCTCAAGCACAGCACGCACATTATCGGCCAGCGTTTCACTGACAACCTCACCGATTTTATCCGTGGATGGACGCCACGCGACCACATATTCTCCAGATGCCCCAAGTGTTTTTTCAGCCACTTTTTTGCCCATACGACTGACCGTTGCATGCATCGAAGCCGATGCCCGGACCTTGCTGCTCACCATGTTTTTCTCCGAGCTGTAATTCAGCGAATCCAGACTGATCATCAATGCCAGCGGCGCATCAGCCCGATAGGGCACAAGCTGGAAACCCGCCATGCGCAGAGTTGTGGATACAGCCGCCATCACGCTTGCCGCCGCATCCTGATTCAGCACCACGCTCGCCCCTTCAAGATCCTTGCCGATGCGCCCTTCCTTCCCGGCTGCCTTCACCCACAGTGCCACAGTCTGGTTGTCTCCCAGAAAACCTTCGATATCAACATCAGGAAGGTGCAGGTCCACCTTCACTTCCGCCGCCGCGGCAATGGCGTTTCCCCAAATCAGGCCCAGGGCCGCGATCATCCATAATTTTTTCATCCTTTCTCCCGTACCGGGCATATGAGCCCTATGTTGTTGCCAGTGTAACCTACCCGCTTGAACAACGGATACCTTTCGATTTTGAACTAAAGAGCACTCACCCACACACCCACATCCAGGCTCACCCCCGGCGGGCCGACAAAGGAGCCGGCAACGGGCGGTACAAGCTCCGGCAATCTGGCGACAGCCACCGCGATATGACTGCTGCCGGCAAGAACGCCGCCGGTCGGATCGAATCCCGTCCAGCCGGCACCCGGCAGATAGACTTCCGCCCAGGCATGGGTGGAACCATAATTGGCCGATGAAGCCTCGGCATGCAGATATCCGCTGACAAATCGCGCAGCCAGCCCCAGATGACGTGCGGCCGCCATGAACAGACTGGCAAAGTCACGGCATGAACCTGTGCCACGGGATAATGTTTCTGCCGGGCTTTGCACACCGGGCTCTTCGCGCAGTTGATAGGAAAGCGTTTGCTGGATATGGATGCACAGGCGCTGCAATAGCGCGAAGGTCTGAATCTTCTCGCCGACCGGCCAGATGTTGTCCAGCCATTCGGGCAACTGACTGATGTCCGTCTGCCCCGGAATAGCCATATAGGGCGACAGCACCATCCAATCCTCATGCATATAGGTAAAGGGATAGTCGGTCGCATACCCGGCCACCAGAAAATCAAGCGGGGCCTGATTGTATTGCTGGATAATGACCTCATTCTCAATCAACAGCTGGCTGGTTTGGGAATTGAACGTCGCAGTAGCAACAGAATTATTTTCCACATCTCGGTGCCAGCGCAGTGTGGCAGTGGGTGTGATATTCAGTCTGGACGATTCGATGCGAAGCTCATGGCTCTCTCTCGGGCGCATGCGAAGTACATGTGCTTCCAGCCGCACCGGTGCTGAGAAATTATAATAGGTGCGATGAAGAATTTTATAACGCTGCATGACTGACCATCCTTTGCTCAACGGCCGTTGTTGTCCATGCAATGAGCATGTTAAAGCGCATAGCCCTGGAGATTGAAGGATACCTCAGATGTTCAGCTGCGGATCAGATCCATCGGAGCATGCTCCTCGAGATACGTATAGCCTTTAAGGCCTTCGCGATAGTAATTAAGAAATGCTGTTGATTCGCGCGCAGTGATGCGCCCGTCCGCTCGAGCATGTGCCAGTTGCCGGCGCATGCGATCAGTCAGCACCTTTTCGTGAAACTGCACATAATCCAGTACCTCGGTCACCGATTCGCCTTCAACCACCTGTTCAAGTTCATAGCCACCATCATCATCAAGGCGAACATGCACGGCATGCGTATCGCCAAACAGGTTGTGCAGGTCGCCCAGAATTTCCTGATAGGCGCCGGTCAGGAAGATGCCGATGAAATAGTCGTCACCATTATTGATGGCATGCAGCGGCAGGGTATCGGACAGACCTCCGTCGAGTGGGAAGTTTTCGATCTTGCCATCCGAATCGCAGGTAACGTCCACGAGGATTGCCTGCCGGTCGGGCTTTTCATTCAGTCTGTGAATCGGCATCACCGGAAACACCTGACCGATACCCCAGGAATCCGGCAGCGACTGGAAGACAGAAAAATTCAGGAAATACCGGTCAGCAAGCTGCTTGTGGATTCCGGGAATGAGAGTTTCCACCTCGTCGGCATCCAGGGTGTCGAGCAGGACCGTCAGAAGTTTCCAGTAAAGTGCATCGGCCTGGGCCCTGGCCTTCAGCGAGCAATGCCCCAGCGTGAACAGCCGGTTCACATCATCACGCAGCGCCACGACATCATGCAGCGCTTCGCGCGGATTGATCTCGTCAATCTCCTGCCAGGTCTGCCAGAGCTGCATCACCTGCATCGGCGCATCTTCAACGAGTTCTTTCAGATGCTGGTCAGCCAACCGGCTTGAAACCCCGAGCACGTCGACAATAAGTACGGCATGATGCGCTACCAGCGCCCGCCCGGACTCCGAGATGATATCCGGGTGCGGCAGCCCCTCGGTATCGCAGACTGTCTTCATCGTCCAGACGATGTCATTGGCATATTCCTGCAATGAATAATCAATGGAGGTCAGATTGCTGGAAATTGAACCGTCATAGTTCACACCCAGCCCGCCGCCGACATCCATCAGCTCAATGGGTGCCCCCAGACGACGCATTTCGACATAATAGCGCGCAGCTTCCTGCACCGCTTCCTTGATGCGCCGGATCTGGGGTACCTGCGAACCAATATGAAAGTGCAACAGCTTCAGACAATCAAGCTGACCAGCTTCCTTGAGCCTTGCCACGGCATCGGTCAGTTCCGAGGCAGACAGGCCGAATTTGGATTTATCGCCGCCTGAATCCTCCCACAGCCCGTGACTGCTCGCTGCCAAGCGACAGCGAAGCCCGATCAGCGGTTGCACATCAAGCCGTTTGGCTGCATCAAGGATCAGCTCAAGTTCGTTGGCCTTCTCGACCACAATGTACACGCGCTTGCCCATCTTGCGGCCGATCATGGCCAACTCGATAAATTCCCGATCCTTGTAGCCGTTGCAGACGATCAATCCTTCGACATCCTCAAGCATCGCCAGTGTGGCATGAAGCTCGGGCTTGGAGCCCGCCTCAAGCCCCCAGTTGTATTCGGCACCATAATCGACGATTTCCTCAACAACCTGCCGCTGCTGATTCACCTTGATCGGGTAGACTCCGAAATAATTGCCCTGATAATCCGACTCTTTGCGCGCGATCTGAAAACGCTTGTGAATCTGCGACATACGCTCGCGAATAATCTCTGAAAACCGCAGCAGGATGGGAGCTTCCAGTCCGCGTCCCTTCAGATCGGCCAGCAATGTCATCAGATCAATGCCCCGCTTTGCATCGGGCAGGGCTTCCAGATTTCCCTTTTCATTGATGGCAAAAAATCCGGCGCTCCAACCCTTGACCTGATACAGGCGTGAAGAGTCCTCAACGTTCCAGCGTTCTTCGTTCATTCCGTATCCTCATCGTCTGATGCCTGTTTCCTGTGCCGGCTACGCTGTGCCGCCTGCTCATGCCGCCAGCTCTCAATGGCGGCATGATTACCCGACAGAAGCACTTCGGGCACCCGCCTGCCCTCGAATTCTTCGGGGCGCGTGTAGTGCGGCCAATCAAGGATGCCATCCTCACTGAATGAATCGAGCACAGCCGATTCCGGGCTGCCCAGCACACCGGGCAACAAGCGAATGACCGCATCGAGCACGCTCATCGCCGCCGGTTCACCGCCGGAGAGGACATAATCACCCAACGATAACTGTTCATCCACATAATCGCAGATACGCTCATCAAAACCTTCATAACGGCCGCACAACAGTGTAACACCGGGCATGGCGGCGTATTCCAGGGCCTTGTTCTGAGTGAAAGGAATACCGGACGGAGTCAGCATCACCACATGCGTGTCAGGCTGGCGTATACGAGCCTCGCGAATCGCCGCCACTACCGGTTCAGGCTTCATCAGCATACCCGGGCCACCTCCATAAGGCGAATCATCAACCTTGTGGTGCCTGTCGGTAGCAAAATCACGGATCTGGATACTATCAAACGCAACAAGCCCGGCGGCCAGCGCCCTGCTCGGGATCGAGCACGACATCGGCGAATGAAAAAATTCAGGAAAAAGGGTCAGAACCTGGGCGTGAAACATGCATCCATACCTTCGGGCAACTCAACAGTAATGCGGCGCGTCTCCATGTTCACTTCCAGCACCACGTCCTCAATAAAGGGCAACATCCACTCACCCTGCGTCGGGGCTTTCATATCCGTGCTCACGACCAGAATGTCCTGAGCCCCGTATTCCTCAAGCGCTGTAACCGCACCGATCAGTTCGCCGCTGTCGGCCCGCACCACCTCACAACCGATGAGATCATCCCAGAGATATTCATCCTCGGCGACATCAACTTCCTCAACAGGAATCCATATTTTCTGATGTTTAATCTGTTCGGCCTGATCGCGGTCGGTCACTCCATCCAGTTCTGCCAGAATGCGGCCGCCGTGTTGCCAGGCCCGCGTAACCCCATAACGTTTCAGCGAACCGGGCGCATCCCCCAACCACCAAAAAGAATACCCGGCTATTGCTTGCGCAGGCCGGGTATTTGAAAATACAGTCAGCGCACCCTTCAGGCCATGCGGCCCCTGGATGACACCAAGCTCCAGAAAACGATCAGGCGTCAGCCTTTTCCTCTGCAGCTGCATCATCAGCAGGTGCTTCGGCTTCAGCAGGAGCCTCCGCTTCAGCAGCAGATGCGGCTTCTTCGGCAGCCTTGGCTTCCTCAGCGGCTTTTGCCTCTGCAGCAGCAGCCTTGGCTTCAGCGGCCTTTTTAGCAGCCTCTTCGGCAGCCTTGGCATCTTCAGCAGCTTTCTTGGCAGCAGCTTTCTTGCTGGCAGCGGCCTTAGCCTTTTCAGCGCGGGCTTCAGGGCCCTCTTCAGCAAGAAGAATGATGCTGGCAACACGCGGAGAAACCTGTGCGCCCTGATCAACCCAGACCTTCACACGCTCCAGATCCAGTTCAACCACGTCGGGTGACTGGCAAGGATCGAAATAGCCAAGCTTCTCAATAAATGCGCCATCACGACGTTTGCGGGAGTCCATCACTACCACAGAATAAAACGGGCGTTTCTTACGTCCACCACGCTGCAAACGAATAACGGTTGCCATATGTTCATACCTCC
>Ga0209919_1000152_pt1 | contig 35943 bp, 34 predicted proteins | sample SalPon2A_C_D2_MG_FD_185721 | JGI IMG/M metagenome (GOLD analysis project Ga0209919, IMG submission 185721) | Soil microbial communities from South San Francisco under conditions of wetland restoration - Salt Pond MetaG R2A_C_D2_MG (SPAdes)... | ecosystem: Environmental > Terrestrial > Soil >... | reverse complement strand
AGTCCAACCACATCACCCTGGCCCAGGATGCGGCCGGCCATGCGGGAAGGATCGAAGGCTTCAAAAGCCTCTATCTTTTCGCCGGTACCGACATAGCGGATGACAACGCCGGTGCTATGCGCCACCGAAAGAGCAGCGCCTCCGCGCACGTCGGCATCGGTCTTGGTCAGGATGCAACCGGTGAGTTCGAGCGATGCATGAAACTGCTCGGCAATCGTCAATGCGGTCTGACCTGTCATGGAATCCAGTACCAGCAAGCGCTCGGATGCTTTGACAGCTTCACCAACATCCCTGATTTCAGCCATCAGATCATCATCGACAACCTGTCGGCCAGCCGTATCGAGAATCAGCACATGATGCCCAGCCTGCCCGGCCATGCGAACGGCTGATGCCGCCATGGCCGAAGCCGTCGTACCCTCGCCTGCCAGATATGGCACACCGACCTGTCCGGCAAGCACCTGCAACTGCTCGCGAGCAGCAGGACGGGTGGCATCGACACTGGTCAGGGCAACCTTCCTGCCCTGGGCAATAAGCAGGCGGGCCAGCTTGCCTGCTGTCGTCGTTTTACCCGCACCCTGCAGGCCACAGAGCAGAATGACCGAAGGTATGCGGGCCAGATCCAGATCGCGGCGCTGGCCGCCCAGAATATCAGCCAGCACATCGTGCAGGATTTTGATGATCACCTGGCCCGGCTGCAGGCTTCGCGCCACCTCGGCTCCCAGCGCGCGCTCACGCACCTCACCCATCAGGTGACGGACAACCGGGAGTGCGACATCGGCCTCAAGCAGCGCCATACGCATTTCGCGCAGGGTTGCATCAAGATCGGCCTCCGACACGCGCGCTGCACTACGCAGCTTCTCGGCAATACCTCCGAGTTTTTCGCTCAGGCGACTAAACATACTTACTTCGCAGCGCCGTCTTTGGCAGCGTCATCGTTTTCAATGCCCAGTAATTCGACTTCAAAAACCAGTGTGCTGCCCGGCTCGATCCGGCCACCGGCTCCACGATCTCCGTAGGCCAGTTCAGACGGAATAACAAACCTGAACTTGGAACCGACATTCATCAACTGAACGCCTTCAGTCCAGCCTTTGATAACAGCATTAAGCGGGAATGTGACCGGCTCGCCACGAGCGTAGGATGAATCGAATTCGGTTCCATCCAGCAAGGTGCCACGATAATGCACCTTGACCTTGTCGGTGGCCGCCGGCTTTGCACCATCGCCCTGCTTGAGAACTTCATACTGCAATCCGCTTGCGGTAACGGTTACGCCAGGCTTTTTGGCATTTTCGGCAAGAAATTTTTCGCCGGCCGCCTTGTTTGCGGCACCCTTTGCCTGTTGCTCGGCCATCTGCTTCTCAGCCCTGGCTTTGAAGTATGTCTGCTTCACCTGGCCAGCCACCTCGGCTGAAAGACGTGCAGCCTTGCCATCGAGTTGGTCGCTGACTGCAGCCATGAATGCGGTCTTATCAATATCCGCACCCAGAGTTTTCAGGGATTGGCCCACATCCAGACCAATCGAATAGCTGAGCTTGGCTGCATCGGTGTCCAGCTTCAGTTCCTCGCTCTTCTGCGCTGCCGGCTGCTGCTGGCAGGCCGCCAAAAAGGCAAAACCTGCAAGTAAAATCATCTTTTTCATGGATACCCCTTTATTTCTGTCAATTTGATACAAATTATTAAAGACGGTTGCTGCGCCCTTCAAATCAGGCGGTGCAACCGTATGCCTCAGTTGGCAAGGATTCAAGCTGCATACAGGCGTACTTATTCCCACTCGATAGTGGCGGGCGGCTTGCCCGAAACATCATAAACAACCCTGTTAATGCCACGCACCTCGTTGATGATACGATTGGACACACGGGCCAGCAGGCTATGTGGAAGCTCTGCCCAGTGCGCAGTCATGAAGTCCTGCGTCTGCACTGCACGCAGGGCCACGACCCATTCATAGGTGCGCCCATCGCCCATCACGCCAACACTCTTGACCGGCAAAAACACGACAAAGGCCTGCGATGTTTTCTCATACCAGCCGGAGGCATGCAGTTCCTCGATAAAAATCGCATCGGCAAACCGGAGCAGATCTGCATATTCCTTCTTCACCTCTCCCAGAATGCGTACGCCCAGACCCGGGCCGGGGAACGGATGGCGATACACCATGGCATGCGGCAGGCCGAGCGCCACACCCAGCTCGCGAACCTCATCCTTGAACAGCTCCCGCAAAGGCTCAAGCAGCTTCAGGTGCAGTGTTTCCGGCAGACCCCCGACGTTATGATGGCTTTTAATCGTATGTGCCTTCTTGGTTTTGGAACCGGCCGATTCAATGACATCAGGATAGATTGTTCCCTGTGCCAACCATTTCGCATTCGGAATCTTTCCCGATTCCTTTTGAAACACTTCAACAAACTCACGGCCAATAATCTTTCGTTTGGCTTCCGGCTCGGAAATGCCCTTTAAGTGTTTGAGGAATTCATCGCTAGCATCAACATGGATTACCTTGACGCCAAGATGATCGGCAAAGGTTTCCATGACCTGCTCAGCCTCGTTCAGGCGAAGCAACCCGTTATCAACAAATACACAGGTCAATTGATCGCCAATAGCCCGATGCAGAAGTGCAGCCGCAACTGAGGAATCCACACCACCGGACAGACCAAGGATCACCTCTTCGTTGCCCACCTGTTCGCGGATATGCGCCACCGCCGTATCGATGTAATTCGGCATCGTCCAGCTGCTCGAACACTGGCAAATTTCATGCACAAAACGGGAAATAAGCGCCTTGCCCTGCCTTGTGTGAGTGACCTCGGGATGAAACTGAAGCGCATAAAAGTGGCGGCTTTCATCTGCCATGCCGGCAATAGGAGTTGAGTCATTGCTGCAAATAACATGGAACCCTTCAGGCAAACGCGTCACCTTGTCGCCATGGCTCATCCACACATCAAGCAGCCCGTCCGCCTTATCTTCAATACCGCGTAACAGGGCTGAATTGCCAGAGGTCAGAACCTCGGCATAGCCAAACTCACGCACATGTCCGGTTTCAACGCCTCCGCCCAACTGGGCAGCCATGGTCTGCATGCCATAGCAGATTCCGAGTACAGGGACTCCGAGCTCAAACACAAGCTGTGGTGCCTTCGGTGTTTCATGTTCATATACTGAATTCGGCCCACCGGACAGGATGACGCCGGATGGCGCAAAGGCACGGACATCCGCTTCACTCATGTCCCAGGGGTGCAATTCACTGAAAACACCGGCTTCGCGCACACGGCGGGCGATCAATTGCGTGTACTGCGAACCGAAATCCAGAATCAGAATCTTTTCCATTCAATCCTCACTACCGGGCACTGAGCGGCGGCCCGATTCATCTGCGAACATCAACGCTGTGATGCCTTGTATCAATCAACCAACTATGCTGCACAAAAAACCGGGCCAAATCCGGCCCGACGACACCCAAAGCGATGCAATGCAAAAATCAGGAATCCAGACGATAGTTGGGAGCTTCCTCGGTGATTGTCACATCGTGCACATGGCTCTCCCGGAGCCCTGCGCCGGTAATGCGTACAAACTTGGCCTGGGTATACATCGACTCAACATTGGCGGCGCCGATATAGCCCATTGCGGCACGCAGCCCTCCAATCAGCTGATGCAGAATGTCCGCCAGCGGCCCTTTATAAGAAACACGTCCTTCAATACCTTCGGGAACCAGTTTCATCGCTTCATCCACATCACCCTGAAAATAACGATCCCTGCTGCCCATCTTCATGGCGCCGATCGAGCCCATGCCACGGTATGCCTTGTATGTGCGTCCCTGATAAAGGATTTTATCACCCGGGGCTTCCTCGGTTCCGGCAAACATAGAGCCAAACATGCAGGTAGATGCTCCAGCTGCCATCGCCTTGGCAAAATCACCGGAAAATTTAATCCCTCCGTCGGCAATGACCGGTACGCCGCACTCCCTGCCTGCTGCAGAACACTGCATAACCGCAGTCAGCTGCGGCACGCCGACACCGGCAACCATACGTGTAGTGCAAATCGAACCCGGGCCAATACCTACCTTCACAGCATCGGCACCTGCAGCAGCCAGATCACGCACCGCTTCCGGGGTGGCAATATTCCCGCCGATCACCTGAATCGCATCGCCATGCAAGCGTTTGATCTCGCGCACCTGATCAATCACGCCCTGCGAATGTCCGTGCGCTGTATCAACCACAACCACATCAACGCCGGCTTCAAACAGCAACTTGAAACGCTGCATTTCCTTCTCTCCAACGCCAATGGCCGCGCCGGCAATCAGTCGTCCGAGCCCATCGCGCACGGCATTCGGAAAAGCAGTCGCCTTTTCGATATCCCGAACGGTAATCATGCCTTTCAAAAAACCTTCCCCATCCACCACAGGCAACTTTTCGATGCGATGTTCGCGAAACAGGTCCTTGCAAGCCTGCAATTTTGTTCCCTGTTGAACGGTCACCAACTGATCGATACCGGTCATCATTTCACTGACCTTTCTGCCGGGATCGCGCTCGAAACGGATATCGCGGTTGGTAATAATGCCGCTAACCTGCCCGTCCTTGCCAAGAACCGGAAACCCTGAGAAACCGTTTTCCCTTGCCAAACGCTGCACATCGGCCAGCACCATATCTTCGCGCACTGTCAGGGGATCCTGCACAACACCTGCCTCATAACGCTTGACCCGGCGCACTTCAGCAGCCTGATCTTCAGGAGACAGATTCTTGTGGATGATGCCGATGCCGCCTTCCTGAGCCAGTGCAATCGCAGTTCTGGATTCGGTAACCGTATCCATGGCAGCGGACACAACCGGGATATTTAACCGGATTTTTTTCGTCAGCTGGGCCGAGGTATCAGCTGTACGCGGCAGCACCTGGCTGGCCTGTGGCACCAGCAGCACGTCATCAAAAGTCAGACCCTCACCTATAATCCGGTCACTCATGTCTGTCATACCTCCGTTCGGGAAGCGTCGCATGATAGCGGAAGGCAGGGGTTCATAAAAGGTGTGGATCAAAAGCCCCTGAATCGGCACCAATTCACCATGCCTCGTTGGGTTTGTATTGGAAACAAGAAACACCCCGGGAATAAGATCATGGACGTCAGAAAACGTTACTCGGGATTAAGTCGAACGCAACTTCAGCGACAATGCTGACTTTCCTTTTAATATATTCTTTCGAACACATGACCCCTTCCGATTTGTGACGCCCTTAACATCTTTCCACCGCACTCGCTGTAACGTGATCCCCAGCTAAGGTCGGCTGGACCGACCCAAGAGGAGGCTAAGATGTCATTTTCCGATATTTATCTGCTGTGGTCTGACAGTCCGGCTATTTCCGCTGTGATCTGGAGCATCATTGCAATGTTACTTACCTATCTGGCTCGTGAGCCAATGCATAAGATGATTGAGGCATTTTCCGGCGCAGCCAAGCAGGCCTTTCAACAGGCAGCCGATGCACTGCTCGGAAGCAGCCAGAAACTGGCCGAGCGCAACAGGGAAGTCCTTGTTGCTACAGGCATGGAAGCTTCGGAACGATTAATCGAGCGGGAGTTTTCCAGAATCGACACGATCGTACATCGCGATCTTGCCGAGTATCCAACGTTGCATCGGAAAATCAGTGATGTGGTGACTCGCATTGATGAGGACTACAAGGGAAGCTCCGAGGCCCCTCCTGAGGCGCCCGGCTGGGGAAAGGCGATCGAGGCAGTTGCCAATATTCAGGCCAATAAAGGTGATCCGATGGTTGGGCAGGTACTGCAGAGCATTCACGGATCAATGGAGAAGAGTCATCTGCATGTGCTGGAGGAATATCGTAAATCGAGCCGTACCCGACATATGCTGCTCAAGAAGATGCGCCCGTTCTGGCGTCGAATGGATGGTGATCTCAAACAGGTGAACGAAAAAGTCACAGGCCTGCTCGAGCGCTCCGCTGTGGTCGATCAGAAGATGGATGAGTATGAGAAGATTGTTGCCAAAACAGACTCAGCCGTTCGCACACTGTCATCTTCTTCGTTAACCCAGTTTTTCATTGCCGGTTTTGTGCTGGCCATTGCTGTGGGTGGCGCGATGATAAATTTCAACCTGATTGCCCGCCCGATGCAGGAAATGGTTGGTGGCAGCGGTATGCTGATGGGTTATAAAACTGCCAATATCGCTGCACTCGTGATCATTCTGGTGGAAGTAGCGATGGGGCTGTTTCTCATGGAAAGCCTGCGTATCACGCGCCTCTTCCCTGTAATCGGCTCCATGCGGGACGAAATGCGCGTACGCATGATCTGGATCACCTTCTCGATTCTGCTCATCCTGGCCAGTGTAGAGGCAGGCCTTGCGTATATGCGCGAGATTCTTTCACAGGATGACGCTGCCTTGCGTGCCTCGCTGATCGCAGGCGGTTCGGAAGTGGCCGTCAACGCGCAGCGCTGGATCACCACTGCGGCTCAGATGGGAATGGGATTTATCCTGCCGTTCGCACTGGTCTTCGTAGCTATTCCGCTGGAATCATTTATTCACTCTTCGCGTACTGTGCTCGGCATGGTGGCCGTCGGAATGCTACGCGGTCTGGCCTTCGTGATGTCGATGGTTGCCAGCGCTTCGCACTATGCCGGAGCCGCCCTGATAAGCCTCTACGATCTCATCATATTTGTACCGTTATGGGTTGAAGGCCTTGTCAAAGGCAGGTCGACCAGTGAAGCAAAGAAGGGCCTCCATCTCTTCGGCTCACAAGCTGCAAAGGAGGTGTAAGATGAAGAAAATCATAATCCCTATGATTGCAGTAATATCCCTTCTGCTAGCCGGTTGTTCAAGCAGGGATGAGACTCCCACCACCCACGGTGTTTATATGTTGCTTGATACCTCAGGCACATACACCGAGGAGCTGAAAAAGGCGCAATTGATTATCAATTACACGCTTGCCAAGCTCAATCCCGGCGACACCTTTGCGGTAGCACGTGTCGACACCGGCAGCTTCAGCGAAAAGGATATCATCGCCAAGGTGACCTTCGACGATCGCCCGAGCATGGCCAACCGTCAGAAGCTCAAATTCCGCGACGATATCGACCGTTTTGTGAAAAATGTGAAGCCGAGTGCCTATACCGATATTACCGGCGGCATGTTGCAGGCGATCGAATTTTTGAATGAGGCGGGTGTGGGTAAAAAGACTGTGCTGATCTTCTCCGACCTGAAGGAAGAGTTGAAAAAAGGCTATATACGCGACATCCCGTTGCAGGTCGGAGGTTTCGACGTCGTAGCGCTAAATGTTACCAAGCTGCGTTCCGATAACGTTGACCCGAGAGAATATATGGATCGTCTCTCCATGTGGCAAAAACGCGTCGAGTCAGGTGAAGGAAGCTGGCGCGTGATCAATGATATGGAACGCCTGGAGCCGGTCATACTCAATTAACTGTCTAACAAGTCCGGAGAACTCAGGCCTGCCATGCATGGCGCATGGCAGGCCTTTTTTATTGCGTACCCTCAGCCAAATAAATGGTTGAGTTCAAATTCTATTACTGGAATTTCAATTCCAGCATTCGGCCCCCAGTCCGATCAGCAAGGGTCTGGTAGGCAACCTTGGTACTGGAATCACTACTGCCCAATGGAAGTGTAAATACAGGTGCGGGAATCTCACTGTAATAAATATCATCCGTGGATGGCTCATCCCCAATCAGCAGATATGCACCGGGTACAGGCGAATCCTTGGCCAGATTGCGGAAAGCATGCCCGATCGTCTCATCGGCACCGACAAAGGGAGCATCCTGCATCAGTTGATCGAACATGCTGCCCATGGTTCCTGTATAAGTACCCACCCTTCGGTCTGCATACCAACTGACTGCACTCAAATGCTTGCCGGAACGAATCGCAATCATGCGCAGAACCGGTATAAGAAAGGTGGTCACGCCATGCATGGAGCCTGTCGCATCCACCACCAAGTGCAAATCCTTACCAGGAAGGTCACGCAGGCCCTTCACAAACAAATCAAAAGCCTTGCGTCCCTTGCCTTTGGCCATGCCGGCGCTGGCCAGAACTTTCTCCATTTGTTCATGCACATCGGTACCGGCCAGATTATCCATTTCCCTCTGCAATTGTTCATTTCTTGCCTTGGCTTTCACTACTTCTGCCTGCAAGTCCTCAAGTTCATAGCGGCTTACGTTCGCTTTTCCTCCACCCTGCAACTGGGCTGTAATCAGGATCAGGGCAAAGAGAAAAATAAATGCTGCGAGCATCAGCAACGCCATATCCGAAAATATTTCGTAGAAATTATCCGGCGACTGGGTATGACGACGACTCATTTGATGCCTGCAGAAACTTGCTTATTCGGGACTGCGAAATGAAAACAGCCGCGCCAGCCAGCCGGGCCGCACGGCATACGCATAACGGGCATGGCTGATCGCCAGATCCCTCACCGGATCCTCCTCAGCCATTTGCTTGAATTCAGCGTGCAATTTGAGCGCATCCTCACTCATGTGCCGCATCTCTTCACGGCTGGCTTGCATGGCCTGCTGCAGCAGCGAGAGATTCTCCTGCAGGCGGGCAATTCCAACACCATACATTCTTAAATCGCGCTCGGCACTCGGCTCCATATCAGCCGAAGCATGCACCAGAAAGGAACGCAACATCAGATCCTGCAGGCTGTTCACGGAAGCATCGGTAATCCACGAGTACACCCTGAGAATAACGCCGCCAAGCACAGAGCCCAGCAGTGTCGTATAGAAAGCCACACCCATGCCCGCCATGGCACTGCGCAACCCCTCCATCAGCAGATCCTCATTTTCCCCCAGCGAACCCAGGGCGCCGTTCAACCCGTTCATGGTTAATGTCATACCCAGAACCGTTCCGATCAGGCCCATCGTAATCAGCAGATTGCCCAATAAGCCAACAAACTGGCTGATTCGATGCTGGGACGAGAATTCAACATCAACCAGCGATTCGATATCCAGCCTGCCGTTACGTTCAAGTATCGTCTGTAAAGAGGTGATAAAGCGATCCACCAGCAGACGTTCACGACGCCGCTTGATGCCCATCAAACCATCACGCTTCATCAGGGTTTCAATACGAATGCCACGCGTCCATTCCGAAGTCATCATAATGGCCTGCACGAAGCTGACCAGCACGCCCAGAACAAACATACCGGCAATAATCCATGTGATGCGTGTTGAATCCTGCTCAACAAAATGCAGGATATCTGCCTGCCTGTACATCATGCCGAACACAGTCACCGACGCGACCGTCCAGGCCCCCCACAGGGCCAGAGTCTTCAGACCACGCTGATCAATGGATCGCTGATATTGATTGTTCGCCATAACCGGGCCTTCCTAGATCATCAAAAAAGAACATACAGAGATAACAGCTTACGCCATCATTGGTTTCAAGTCTTTGCAAAAAAAAAGGCCCGGACAGTTTCCTCCCGGGCCTCTCAATCTTTCATCCTGACTGAATCAGCCTTCCAGACGACCCTTCATGGAAACATTGGACAACCAAACTGGCAGAACCAATCCCAGAACGGCGAACATGAGAAATGCAGGAATAAATGTTTCGAAATGCATGTGAGCTCCCCTCGTATACAGTAGTAAAGTCCGGCCAATATATCGACAGTCTGAACTCCATGCAAGGAGAAGATGATTTCATAACCGGAATCAAGTTAGCCTTGGGTTTCCGCTGTGCCACCCCTCCCGGATATAAAATACGGTCCGTATTTGTGTACAAGCGTGCAATTGACATGGCCAGACCCCCGCTTATAATGCGCGGCCTTTGCAGGGAAAGCGCCCTGATTCCGGTTTGAAAATAAATGCCGAAAACAGCGTGAAATCATCTGCACAGGACTATTGCAAAGCACGGAGTATTAATTACATGAGCACTTGGACCGTTCGCCCAGGCGACATCGAACGCAAATGGTATATCGTTGATGCCACTGATCTTGTTCTTGGACGCGTAGCGACCAGGATTGCTACCGTACTGCGTGGCAAGCATCGCCCTGAGTACACCCCGCATGCTGATTGTGGAGACCATGTCATCGTTATCAATGCTGACAAGATCCGCGTCACCGGCAACAAAGAGACAGACAAGATTTATCATCATCACACCGGCTTCGTCGGCGGCTTGAAAAGCATCACGCTTGGCAAGCAACGCGAGAAGCACCCTGAGCGGATTATCGAAGCCGCCGTTAAAGGCATGATGCCAAAAGGCCCGCTGGGTCGCTCCATGCTGAAGAAGCTGAAGGTTTACGCTGCTGCGGAACACCCGCATGAAGCACAGCAGCCTGAAGCACTGAAATTAAATTAAGTAAGAATAGGAAGCAAACGAATGGCAGAAACTTCATACCGCGGCACCGGGCGCCGTAAACGCAGCATAGCCCGAGTCATGCTCAAATCCGGCAAGGGCAACATCCTTGTAAACGGCCGCGAGATTGAGAACTACTTTCCGGTTGAGATCATCAGACAGCAGGCCATCCTGCCGCTGACCGAAACCAAGCTTTCCGGCAGCATTGATCTTCGCATCAGTGTGAACGGTGGCGGCATCTCCGGTCAGGCTGGCGCCATTCGCCATGGCATTGCCCGCGCGCTGCTGGAATATGACTCCGGCCTGCGCCCTGCCCTGAAAGCCAACGGCTTTCTGACCCGAGACTCCCGCAAGGTTGAACGCAAGAAGGCTGGCCTGAAGAAAGCCCGTCGCGCACCACAGTTCTCCAAGCGTTAAGATTCAAACGGCTCAATCAAAAAGGAGGCCATTCGAAAGAATGGCCTCCTTTTTTCGTACGCGAATCTTTTATTTCACATGAACATGAATGGTTTCACTCAATGCCTTGCCATAAGATTTGTGATGCCCATCGGCAAACTGTAAAGTCAGTGTGTGATCGCCCGGCGTTAAGTGAACGGCAGCTTCAGTCTGCCCCTTGCCGAAATGCAGATGGGTACCATCCTTGGCGACAGCTTCACCCTTTGGTATATAGCTCCCGTCAACAACCAGATGATGATGCCCTGTGCCTTCAATCAGCTCGCCGGCAGCATGAACCTTCATACCGTGCACATCCATGACCACCTTCACGTCCTGACCAACCGTGGCACCATCAAGCGGCTGTACAAAAACCACGTGGGGCCCATGTTCCTCTTGCGAACATGCCATCATGGCGGGCAACACAGCTGCCATAGTCAGAAATCGAAATGTTTTATTCATATTCATGTCCCTCCTGATATCATGCATTTGAGAACTTTATATTTATACTGCCTGTCAGGCTTCATGAGATTCCCGAGGTTGGCAAGCGATATGCAAGCGATATGCTTGGCCAGCACCCTGGAAAAAGGCAGCAACCCATCTGGAGCCCCATTTGACCAAAAAACCATATGAACCCGAAAGATTCCAAAGCCCCCCCTATCTGGCCGTACTGGATGATTCGACAGCATCGGCAACATTGCAGATTTCAGATGCCTGCCGAATTCAACTGCAGCAAGAGGCAGAGGCAGGTTACCCGCTGGAGGTCTGCGGACTCCTGATCGGGAAAATAACGCAACAGGCATGGCTTGTTGATCAGGTTCGGGCCGTTGCAAACCAGAATCAGGAGAGGGCAGCCGACCGCTTCCAGCTTGACCCGGCGGCCTATCAGGCGATTGATCGTGAATTGCGAGGAACCGGCAGCGAAATTATCGGTGTTTACCATTCGCATCCGGATTGCCCTGCCAAGCCATCTCCAACAGACATCGAAAACGCATGGGAGGGTTTCGCCTATCCAATCATCAGCGTCTGTGAAGGCAAAGGGGCTGATATCCGGTGTTGGAGTGTCAACAGCGATGGCTCCCGATTTCAACCTGTCACCATTGAGTCCCTATCATGATGAAACCTCCTTATAAGACCATGTGCAGGATCGCCTGCACCGCCATCGGACTGACCCTTATTTCAGGTTGTGCCTCAATTCACCAGCAGGCTCCTGGGGAAACCCCAGGCACGCAAGGTAGCCAAACCGGCCCCAGTCATCTTGCCCCAGGTGACTATGATCCGGGCTTTCTCTATCTGGCTGCTCAAAATGCCCTTAAGGAGGGGCAACCATCCCTTGCCGTACAAATGCTGGAAGCGCTGGTCGCCAAGGACAAATCGGCAATTGATCCTCATCTGCAGCTGGTGCAACTTCTTTTACAATACAATCAATTGGATAAAGCTGCTGAGCACATCAAACAGCTTGGAGCCATCACCTCGCTTGACCCTGAACAGGCGCAGCAGCTCGACATCATGCGGATTCGTCTGGCTTACGGACAGGACAGTCCCGATATTGCGCTCAATATGCTGAAAAGTTATCTGTCCCAGCACCCTGAGGATATTCAGGCACTAGAATTAAATGTGAGGATACTTGCCGAACAGAAACGGCAGCCTGAAGCGATTGGCATCATCAAAAAAGCCATTCAATTGCAGGACACTCCCCAACTGCGTCTGATGCAGGCACAGTTACTTTTGCAACAGCAACAGACACAGGGAGCAAAACTGGCCCTTCAGCGAATGCGCGAGATGGAGCCCGATGAAGACACACCGGTACTGATGCTCAGTAACATTGCACTCAAGGAAAAGCATCCCGATGAAGCTGAAGAACTGCTTCGCACCTTCCGGACCGATCACCCTGAGGCCCTGCGTGTAAGCAATGCACTGGGGCGCCTGATGGTTCAGCAGAACCGGCTGGTCGAGGCCATCACGATCTATCGTGATCTGGATAGCAGGACAGGGGGTGAGCCGTCGGTTCTGCAGGCACTGGGGCTGCTTTATTACCAGCACAAGGATTTCAGCAACTCAGTCACAACCTTTCGCAAGCTCATCAGCCTGCAGCCATCGGATGAAGCCTCTTATTATCTGGCAGCCAGTCTGGAGGCCATGAAGAAATATCCGCAGGCGCGAAAAATCTATGTGAAAATCAGTAAAGATGCTCCGATATATACCGAAACCCAGCTGCGTCTGGCAGGGCTCGACATCTTGGATGGCAAGATGGAAAAAGCGGTGACTCGTCTGCAACTGGTGATCCGGAAACATCCGGAGCAGCTTGTAGCCTACACGATGCTATCCAGCATCCGCATTGCCCAAAAAGAATACCGTAAGGCTCTGGATGAAACAGCAACCACGCTGGCCATACGCAAGCTACCACCGCAACTGCTGTTCAACCGCGCGGTCGCCTTGGAACATTTCAAGAAGTACGCTGATGTCGAAATAACACTCAAGCGTGTGCTTGAACATGATTCCAGACATACAGATTCACTGAATTTCCTTGCCTACACCTATGCCATTCAGGGCATCCACCTTGACGAAGCCGAAACACTGATTGGTCGGGCTCTGGACGAAAAACCCGATGATGGTTACTACCTCGATTCCCTCGCCTGGATTCAGTATAAGAAAGGTCAGATCAAGCTGGCTATTGCCACCCAGAAAAGAGCACTTGAACTGGTTGGTGATGATCCGGTGATGCGGGAACATATGGGGGACATGCTATGGAAAAACGGCCAGCAGGAAGCGGCGCGGAATGAATGGCAAAAGGCCATTAAATTCAAACATGAAAATCCGGCCATGCTGCGAAAAAAAATAGCCCAGAGCCTTGAATGAGTTCATGCCGAACAACCGGCAGACTACTCATGATAGTGCTGCTCATGCTCTCGGCCTGTGCAAGTCTGCCCGGAAAGCAATCGCCAGCCGATACAAAAACAACCTCGATCGGCCCGTATAGCGAATTCACAGGGCGATTGCTGGTTATGGATCAACAGCGTCGCTGGCAGGTGCAGGTACAGTGGAAAGCCATTGAGCCGGAAAGCGGTTGGCTGCGCCTGACCCATGCCGCCAGCAATACGGTGATTGAATTACGCTGGGATCATCAGACCATGCAAATGCGGGACAATAGCGCAAACAACTGGCAGAGAACCAGCCAGAAAATACTTTCGGATCACGGTATCGTATTGCCTCCAAACCAACTTGCCGCACTCCTGCTCGGAGAAATCCCTGAACATTTCCAGCTGAAAACCAGCAATGATAAGGACAACCTCGTCTGGGAAAGCCGGGGGCTGGATCAGTTCGTCCGCCTGCAATGGCAGGAGAGCACCCATCGGTTGACGATGACGGATATGACACACGGTCGTCGGGCCATCCTGCTGATTCAGCCATGAGCCATGTCCTGCCGGCACCCGCCAAGATCAACCTGCACCTGCATGTGCGTGCCATTCTGGATAATGGTATGCATGAACTGGATACGAGCTTCACCTTTACTGAAGCCTGCGACAAGCTGACCTTTAACGCGGCGCATGATATCCAGGTCACCTGTTCTCTCCCCCATCTGGGCGGTGAAAATAATCTTGTTTATCGGGTCTTGTGTGCGTTTCAGAAGCACTGCTCGGTAAACAATGGATTGGCTGTGCATATCGAAAAAAACCTGCCAGAACAATCCGGACTGGGCGGCGGTTCTTCCGATGCAGCAACGGCACTCCTTTATGCAAATGAGTTATGGCGGTGCCGGTTGAATCGGCAGCAACTAATCGATTTTGCCACCCCTTTGGGAGCCGACATCCCCTGCTTCCTGTATGGTCGGGCCAGCCTTGCGTCCGGTATCGGCGAGAAGCTTATCGACTATCCTGAAGCCTTGCCGAACAGCACGCTTCTTATGGCCTGGCCATGCAGCGGCCTCTCAACCGCGGAGGTATTCCGGCACTTTGACAGCTATTTCGCCATGCGGTTAAAGGATCAGGACCTTCGTGCATTGACCCCTTCGGAGGGGGTGGATACCATGCGCCGCGACTTAACAAGCATGGGGCAGAATGACCTTGAAGCCAGTGCCTGCAGCCTGAACAAGCAAGTAAGCACACTGCTTCAATTTTTGCGCCGCCATTCTGATCACGCGTGGATGAGTGGCAGCGGTTCCACCTGTGTGGCCTTGATGGACAGTAAACAGGAAGCGGATGCTTTGGCTTTGCAGGTAAAAGCCGCAGATTTAGCCAGTTGGACGCATACGGGAAAGCTGTTGCGCATGCATCCAGTACAACTGGGACTTGAATAAGTCGTATATAAAATTGGGACGTAGCCAAGCGGTAAGGCAACGGGTTTTGATCCCGTCATGCGCAGGTTCGAATCCTGCCGTCCCAGCCAGTTTAAGCTTGCGAATTGTCTGTCAAACAGGAAGATTCTCCGCAGACAGACCAGAGGAGTGATCTCGGCATGATCAACAAAAAGCTACGGCTGTTTTCCGGCACCTCAAACCCGCCCCTTGCCGAGGCCATCTGCAAGCATATGGGACTGCCTCAGGGCGATATGTATATCCAGCGGTTTTCCGACGGCGAAATTTTCATGCAGGTTCAGGAAACCATTCGTGGTCTGGATGCTTTTTTCATTCAAAGTACATCCGCTCCGGCCAATGATAATCTGATGGAGCTGCTGATTTTTATTGATGCTGCAAAGCGAGCCTCCACCCATAACATCTGTGCCGTCATCCCTTATTTCGGTTATGCCCGTCAGGACAGGAAAAGCGCAGGGCGTACGCCGATTTCGGCCAAGCTCGTTGCAGATCTGCTAACCAAGGCTGGCGTAACCCGCATCCTTACCATTGATCTGCACGCCACCCAGATTCAGGGCTTTTTCGACATCCCGGTTGATAACATCTTTGCTGCTCCCCTGTTTGCCAAGGATGCAGCAAGCCAAAACAACATTGAAGATGTGATGGTTGTTTCACCCGATGTCGGCGGCGTTGTGCGTGCCCGTGCACTGGCCAGTCGTCTGCATGTTGATATGGCTATCGTGGACAAGCGGCGCCCGGCTCCGAATGAAGCCAAGGTCATGAACATTATCGGTGATGTTGAAGGGAAACACTGCATCCTGATCGATGACATTGTGGATACAGCCGGCACTCTGTGCAATGCCGTGGAAGCCCTGCTTGAACGCGGAGCAACCAAGGTTTCGGCCTATGCGACCCATGGTGTTCTTTCCGGACCAGCCGGTGAACGTCTGAAAGCCTCCGGACTGCATGAACTGGTCATCACCGACAGCATTTTGCAGCCGGAGCACATCCTGGCAACCGGCAAGGTGCGAATCCTTACGATTGCACCCCTGATGGGCGAAGCCATCAGCCGCATCTACGACGCTCGCTCCATCAGCAGCCTGTATAACTAAACCGGCCAGAGGCAGCCTTGTAGCTTAAGGCATTATTATAAGGGCTTTTTCAACATCTCAGCGTCCATTCAATGTCGGCTTGTATAAGTCGCCAAAATCCATAAACTGCGCCGCCCTGTGCCCTGCTAACGGGCACAAGCCGTCACGGGTCAACCCGACGGTTCATTTTCGATGGAGGATATGATGTCTGATACAATGATTGTCGAAGCCGAGCTTCGTGAAGAAAGTGGCCGCAGTGCCGCACGCCGCATGCGCCGCGCAGGTAAAATCCCTGGAATCATCTATGGTGGCGGCAAGCCTGAACTGCCTATTTCCATGGATTACTTCGTAATTTCAAAACAGCTTGATGTTGAGCATTTTCACACCTCCATGCTGGAAGTGAACGTCAAAGGCGTACGTGGAAAGAATACCGTACTGCTGAAGGACACCCAGTGGGATCCGATCAAGGACACTGTCACCCATCTGGATTTTTTCCGCGTTTCCGGCACCGATCAGGTGACGGTTGAAGTTCCGGTTGTTGCCATTAATTTCGAGAAATGCCCGGGCATCGTGGTCGGCGGCATGTTGAACATGATTCGTCACTCGCTCGACATTACCTGCCGTGCCGATGCTATTCCTGAACATATTGAAGTTGATTGCTCGGCGCTAGAAATCGGTGATTCAGTGCACGTGGACAGCCTCAAGCTGCCAGAAGGAAGCGAGATTCATCACGAGGAAAACTTCACCGTACTTGCGCTCATTCCGCCGACCAAGCTGGAAGCCGCACCTGAGGAAGAAAGCGAAGCTGCTGAGGCCGATGCACCTGCCGATGCCGGTACAGCAGAAGCTGATTCAAAGGAATAAACCTGCCAGGTGCAACTGATAGTCGGGCTGGGAAATCCCGGTTCAAAATATGAGAAAACCCGCCACAACATCGGCTTCCGCTTTCTCGACTTACTGGCTGAATCCAAGGGGCTGCGTTTTGACGCAGCCCCTCGTTTTCGTGCCGACGTTGCCACATGGAATCAACCTTCAGGCAAGGTTCTGCTCATCAAGCCGCAAACCTTCATGAACAATTCCGGCGAGGCGGTTGCACCCCTGGCCAGGTATTATGAGGCTGTTCCGGAAAATATTATTGTCGTCTACGATGACCTTGATCTTCCAGCGGGTAAAATTCGCCTGAAGAAAGGCGGCAGTCACGGTGGCCATAACGGGCTGAAATCCCTGAACCAGTATCTTGCAAATCATGAGTATGTGCGGGTAAAGATCGGCATCGGTCGCCCCGAGCATGGTGAGATAACTCCCTGGGTGCTGGGCAAGGCATCGGAAACCGATCGCGCCAAAGAAGCATGTGCATTCGATGCGCTGCTCGCTGAATGGTCATTAATTATGGCCGGTGATCTGCCCAAGGCGGCCAACCACATTCATCTGGCACTGCAGGAAAAATAAATGCTTTGCAATAAAAACGAGGTAACATCATGGCACTGAGTATCGGCATTGTCGGCCTGCCCAACGTAGGAAAATCCACCCTGTTTAATGCACTCAACGGCGGTGGCGCTGAAGCGGCCAATTACCCCTTCTGCACAATTGACCCGAATGTCGGTATTGTTCCTGTTCCGGATACACGGCTGGATGCACTGGCTGCCATCGTCAAACCGCAGGCTATCCAGCATGCCGTGGTTGAGTTTGTCGATATTGCCGGGCTCGTTGCAGGCGCTGCCAGCGGCGAAGGTCTGGGGAACAAGTTTCTGGCCAACATCCGCGAGTGTGCTGCCATTGCACATGTGGTCCGCTGTTTTGAGGATGAAAATATCACCCATGTCGCCGGCTCGGTAAATCCATTATCAGACATTGAGGTGATCGATACCGAGTTGATGCTCAAGGATATGGAAACCGTACAGAAGGCCATGCAGCGCACAGAAAAACTGTGCAAAACAGGCGACAAGGATGCCAAGGCCCTGCTGGAATTGCAGCAGAAAGTGTTAAAAGGGCTTGAAGACGGCATTACTGTTCGCCGCCAGAAACTCAGCAAGAGTGATCATGAAGGCCTGAAAGAACTGTGGCTGCTAACTGCCAAACCCGTTCTCTACATCACCAATGTCGATGACGGATCTTTGCCTGACGGCAATGCCTTCGTCGAGCAGGTTCGTGCGTTTGCGAAAGAAGAAGATGCCCGTGTGGCCATTGTCTCGGCCCAGATTGAATCCGAACTGGCGGAAATGGATGCTGATTCGCGGCTGGAGTTTCTGGCTGATCTTGGCTTGAGTGAACCGGGCCTGAATGCGGTAATCCGCGAGGCTTACAGCCTGCTGGATTTGATGACCTACTTCACCGCCGGCGTTAAAGAAGTTCGCGCCTGGACGATCCATCGCGGCGACACAGCCCCCAAAGCCGCTGCGGTGATTCATAATGATTTTGAAAAAGGCTTCATCCGGGCCGAAACCATCGCCTATCAGGATTTTGTGACATTGGGCGGTGAAGCCAAAGCCAAAGAGGCCGGGAAAATGCGGCTTGAAGGCAAGGATTACATCGTGCAGGACGGCGATGTGATGCATTTTCGATTCAACGTTTAAGGATACATAGAAATCATCAACGCATCCTTACTCCCCAAACCGGCTAACTAAGGCTAAGCTGCGCAGCCATGGCCAAGTCATTCTTTGTCTGTCAAAGCTGCGGCGCTGAGCATCGCAAATGGATGGGCCAGTGCCCCGACTGTGGCGGCTGGAACAGCATCACCGAGCAAATCACCGAAACATCCAACCGCGTTGGCAGCAAGGGAAAGGTGCTGGCCGCATCTGCCATTACCGACGTTACTGCAGAAAAGAACCCTCGCCGTTCAACCCGCATTGAAGAACTGGATCGCGTGCTGGGTGGTGGGCTTGTGCATGGGTCGGCCGTTCTGATCGGCGGCGATCCGGGCATCGGCAAGTCCACCGTTCTCCTGCAGGCATCCGCCAAACTGGCCGAGACTGAAACCGTTCTGTACATCACCGGCGAAGAGTCCACGCAACAGGTGCATCTGCGCGGCATTCGGATTCAGGCTCTGCATACGAACCTGAAACTTCTTTCCGCCTGTGAGCTGGAATCCATGCTGGCCACAATCAGCGACATGAAACCATATGCCGTGATTGTGGATTCCATCCAGACCACGGTAAGCAATCGGCTGACCAGTGCGCCGGGCACGGTATCCCAGGTGAGAGATTGTGCAGCGGCACTGATACAGCAGGCCAAACAGCTAGGACACGCACTGATTCTGGTCGGCCATGTCACCAAGGATGGAAGCATTGCCGGCCCCCGTGTGCTCGAACACATGGTCGACGCGGTACTCTATTTTGAAGGCGATCATGGGCATGCTCATCGTATCCTGAGAGCCGTGAAAAACAGATTCGGCCCGGCCGGTGAAATTGGTGTATTTGAAATGACCGACAGAGGGCTCATCGGCATCCGGGATGCCTCGCGCCTGTTTCTGGCCGAGCGCGCCAAGGATACACCGGGTTCCGTTGTACTGGCCTGCATGGAAGGCACGCGCCCGTTGCTGGTGGAAGTACAGGCACTGATTGCACCAACCGTCTATTCCACACCCAAGCGATCCGCCGTCGGGCTGGATACGGGACGTGTGGCGATGCTGACGGCAGTGCTGGAGCGCCGCATCGGCGTGCCATTATCCCAGTATGATGTGTATATCAATGTGGCAGGTGGCGCGCGCATTGCCGAACCTGCCGCCGACCTTGCAGTCCTGATGGCCATGCTGTCGGCCTACCGGGAAAAACCGCTGGCTAACGACATAGCCCTGTTCGGTGAAGTCGGCCTGACTGGTGAAATACGGCCGGTCGGACAGCCTGAATCCAGGGCCAGGGAAGCGGCCAGCCTGGGCTTTACGCACCTGCTGCTACCCGGAGAAAATCACGCGAGGGTGCAGAAGGCGAATATCGTTGCTAACATCCGCCCCGATGCAACTTCACCGCTCCGGTTTACAGCGGTCAGGCATCTATCCGAAGCGGTACAGGCGGGCTTGGCTTGAATTTTATCGACTATATCCTGATTGCAATTGTTGGCCTGTCGATGGTGCTGTCATTGTGGCGCGGCTTCGTACGTGAAATGATTTCACTCATCGGGCTGGTTGCCGCATTCCTGGTTGCCAGTCGCACATCCGGCGCCACCGGGGACTTTCTGGGCAAATGGGTCAGCAATGAGACCATTGCCGATATTGCCGGTTTTGTGCTTGTCTTTGTCATCATCATGATTCTGGTCGCCATGATCGGCGCCATTATCCGAAAACTAGTGGATATGGCTGACCTGACCGCCACCGACCGCACACTCGGCGTTTTCTTCGGTGCAGCCCGAGGCCTGTTGCTGATTGCCCTTTGCTTCCTGGTCTATACGTCCTACACCACACCGGATGCCAAGTGGCTGAAGAACAGTATGCTCACTCCCTATGCCATCAATCTTGGCAACATGCTGGGCCGGGCGATCCCCGAGAGCTACCCGTTCTCGCGGCAAGGGGCTGCTGGCAAAGCGGCACCGCAGAAATCAGGTAAAACGGCTTTGCCGGATATTATTCCTTTGAAAGACCGGCAGGCACTGAAATCCATTATCGACAACAGTAAACAATGAGGCAGCAATGAGCAGCGCGCAAAGTTCTTCCATCTCCGGAGCGACATCGGAAACCGACGACCACTTCCACGATGAATGCGGGGTATTCGGTGTATTCAACCACCCGGAAGCGCCTAACCTGACCTACCTCGGCCTGTACGCCCAGCAACACCGCGGACAGGAATCAGCCGGCATCGTATCCACGGACGGCCACAACTTCACCACGCATCGAGGCATGGGCCTCGTGGCAGATGTTTTCCGCAAATCCGATATCAAAAAACTTATCGGCCACCGCGCTATCGGCCATGTACGTTATTCCACATCGGGCGATTCGGGCATTCGCAATTGTCAGCCTTTTGCCTACGAATATGCCCATGGCGGCATTGCCATGTGCCACAACGGCAACATCGTTAATGCTCCTGAACTGCGCCATGAACTGGAAAAAGAGGGATCCATATTCCAATCCACCTCCGACACCGAGGTATTGATCCATCTGGTGGCACGCAGCCAGGCCCCCACCATGAAGGAACGCGTGGCTGAAGCAGTCAAGCGGCTGGCCGGAGGGTTTTCACTGCTGGTATTGGCGGAGAAACGCATGATCGGCATCCGGGATCGCAATGGTATCCGGCCATTGGTGCTGGGCGAACTTGACGGCACCTATGTGCTGGCCTCGGAAACATGCGCGTTCGATCTGGTCGGTGCGACCTTCATCCGGGATATCAAGCCCGGTGAAATGGTTCTCATTGAGGATGGTTCTATCCAGAGTATTTTCCCTTTTGAATCGACGGAGCAAAAATTCTGCGTATTCGAATATGTATATTTTGCCCGCCCCGACTCCACCCTGGAAGATGTGAATGTCTATCAGGCCCGCTATCAAATCGGCGTTGAACTAGCCAAAGAGTCACATGTTGAGGCCGATGTTGTTGTTCCCGTTCCCGATTCAGGCGTGCCGCCCGCCATGGGTTATGCGGAAGCTTCAGGCATCCCGTTCCAGATGGGCCTGATCCGCAATCATTATATCGGCCGCACGTTTATCGAGCCTGAACAATCCATCCGGAATTTCGGCGTCAAACTCAAGCTCAACCCCAATCGCAAGCTGATTGCAGGCAAGCGCATCGTGCTGGTCGATGATTCGATTGTACGTGGCACCACAAGTCGCAAGATTGTTGAAATGGTACGTGCTGCCGGGGCCGCCGAAGTGCACATGCGCATCTCCAGTCCGCCCACTATGCACTCCTGCTTTTACGGCGTGGATACGCCCGATGCCGATGAACTGATGGCCAACAAAATGAACATGGAAGAAATGCGCAAGGCTATCGGCGCTGATTCGCTGGCCTTTGTATCTTTTGAGGGCATGTACAAGGCCATTGGCAAGCCTCGCACCCAGCACTGCGACGCCTGTTTCTCAGGCAACTACCCTGTTCCGATTGATGGTCCCCGCTCACCGCAATTATCACTGCTCCGCTTTCGCGGCAACAAGAGCTAGTTGAACTCCATTCATGGCTGAGCAGGCCACCGTTGTACTGATTCACGGCCTGTTCGGATTTCGCAGCATCCTGTGGATTGAATATTTTCATAGCGTCAGGAGCCTGTTTCAGGATATGGGGCTTCGCGTGATTGTGCCTTCCCTGCCCTGGGCCGGCACGATTGAACAGCGGGCTGCAAAACTGAGTGAACAGCTCAGTCAGGAAACGGGCCCCTTGCACCTGGTTGCCCATTCCATGGGCGGGCTGGATGCGCGCCATGTTATCACCCATCTCGGTGGCGCTGAAAAAATTGCAAGCCTGACCACACTGTCCACCCCCCACCGCGGCTCAGCCGCTGCGGATTATGTCTGCAGCTCGCTATCCCCCATGCGGATGTTTCCCGGCGTTCGCGCATTGACGTTGGCCAAACTGGCCGCCTTCAATGCCGTGACACCGGATCAGGCTCAGGTAATCTATCGCAGCTACAGCGCCAGCCGCCCCGTCAGCGAACATCCGTGGATTGCACGGCAATATGGACGCATCCTTGCGCGGGAAGAAGGCGAGAATGATTCCCAGGTTTCAGTTTCTTCAGCCCTGTGGGGTGAGCATCTTGCCACATTGCCCTGCGACCATTTTGAACTGATCGGCCGCAACTTCTGGCTGAATCCTTTTACAAAAAGAACTGCATTCGATCATATGCCACTCTACCGCGATATCGGCGCATGGATTTTAGCCCGGGATGACTGATTCACCATTAGCCACGGTGAGGATTCATTGGTCATGCCCGATCAACACCTGTACAATGAAGCTACAGCGTAATGAATTTAATTCTTGCGTACTGCCTATTCATCAGGAGCTCCATGGCCTCATCACTGCGCATCCGCTATCAAACCATCGAGTTCGGCGATATGGATATCCATGTGCGCACCCTGCGCGATAAACAAGAATTCTCAGATGATGATGATGTGGCAGGAAAGCTTGGTATCTCCTCAGCCTCATGGCCGATATTCGGAACTGTCTGGGCTTCCGGTGAGGTGCTTGCCCACCTGATGTGCGATTTTCAGATTGCAGGCAAACGGATACTGGAAGTCGGCTGTGGCATCGGTTTATCCAGCCTACTGCTTAACCACCGGCATGCCGATATTACCGCCACGGATTATCATCCCGAAGCCGGTAATTTCCTCGCGGCAAATACCCTGCTGAACAAAGATAACGCCATCCCGTTCATGCGCACCGGGTGGGGCGATGCAGATTGTGGCCTCGGCAAGTTCGATCTGATTATCGGCAGCGATCTGCTGTATGAGCGGGACCATGTGGAGCTTCTGGCACATTTCATCGAACAACATGCCAAGCCACTTTGCGAAGTCATCATCGTCGATCCGGGTCGCGGCCATGCTGCCCGCTACAGCAAAAAAATGGTGAGTCTGGGCTACACGCACACCCAAATGCGCCCCGCAGCCCGCGCCCTGCCTGCCCAACCCTTTCCACGCGGACACATCCTGCGCTATCAGCGCCAGTAAACACGGGAACATCAACCTGTTATTTGATTGCGTCTTGGTGTATATTGGTAAATACGCTCCGGAATAATACAGGAGGAATTATCATGAGGTGTCCGGCTTAAATGGCCACTCAATCATCCTGACCCATGCAGTTCTATCCGAAGGCGCTGGCTAGGGGCATACCCGCAGCATTATTCTTGATGTTGTGGTCTCTATCATTTGCTAGTTGCATGGAGGCACGGGCAATGCCCTTCATACAGCTGGATGCAAATGAAACATTCTACCATCTGGATGATCATATCGAATTTCTTGAGGATAAATCAGGGAAACTTGACCTAACCTCGGTCAGGAAACAGCCGCAAGAGGCTTGGAAAGCAAATATCGAGCATCACCCCGGCTTTGGTTTCAGCGACAGTGCTTACTGGTTCCGCGTCAATCTCGATAACCCCGATTTACAGAACTGGCTGCTGGAAGTTGATTCCCCCACGCTGGATGAAATAGAGCTGTATCTGTTTGCCGGAGAAAGGCTGATACAGGAAGTGCAAACAGGCGATTCCAGGCCGTTTGCCGAACGGCCGCTGCAGTTCAGGGAATTCATCCTACCGCTCAACCTGTCTTTAACCGGTCAGGCGACCTTATACCTGCGTGTGAAAAGCACCGGCTCACTGCAGGTGCCCATGAATTTATGGCAGGAGGATGCATTTTACCAGCGGGATGAACTGGAAACTGCCGCTTTGGGACTCTTTATCGGCTCCATTCTTATCATGGCCTTATACAATCTTTTTCTTTATACAAGGGTGCATGAGCCAGCCTACATCTATTATGTTTTCTATGTGACAACGTTCGGCTTCTTTGTTGTCGGATTGACCGGCTGGGGATATAAATATTTATGGCCGGAATCTCCCGGATTTCAGCAATACAGCCTGGGAATATTCATCACACTTGGCGGCATCTCTGTCTGCCGCTTCATCCATCATTTTCTGGATTTGCCTGCCCTTGCCCCCAGAATCAGATATGTGCTGGCTGGCGCCGCACTCATTCAGCTTGCCCTGCTCTGCCTGCTTCCTTTCGCACCCTACAATACCATTGTTCAGGCGGCGCTGATCATCACCATCCTGATCGCCTTGATTGCTCAATATAGTGGAATCAAGCTGTGGTACCGGAATATTGATGCCCGATATTTCACTATTGCATGGAGCGCATTTCTGCTGGCGGTTATCATGGCGATTCTGGAAAAGTTTTCCCTTATTCCTCTCGAAAACTGGACAGATGCTGTTCTTCCAACATGCATGCTATTGGAGCTCATTCTGCTCTCGATGGCACTCGGAGAGCGCATCAGCCGTGAGACGCAACAACGCATTCAGGCCCAGCAAGATGTGATCCAACTGCATGCAGAAACCGAAAAAGTACTGGAGCAGAAGGTGTACGAACGCACCCTCGAACTGAAGGAGGCCAATGCTAGGCTGAAGACCCTGTCCATCACCGATGATCTGACCGGGATATTCAATCACCGCCATTTTCTGGATCGGGCAAAACATGCAATCAAACTTTCCCAACGTTATCAACGGCCCATAGCCCTTATCATGATGGATGTTGACCATTTCAAATCCGTCAATGACACCCACGGCCACGCGACTGGTGATGAAGTACTCAAGCATGTAGTCGCCTCGTGCTGCAGAATAAACAGGGAAACAGATATTTTTGGCCGCCTGGGTGGAGAAGAATTCGGTATTTTGTTGCTGGAAAGTCCGGCAGCTTCGGCATTTGAAGTGGCCGAAAGGCTGCGACGTGAAATTGAGGCTTCGTCCACTGAATTCGAAGGACAAGTCATCACCGTTACCGTCAGTCAGGGGATATGTACCGTCGAGCCGGCAGATCAGTACCCGACAATTGAAGATGCGCTAAAGGTTGCTGACAAGGCCATGTATCAGGCCAAGAAGGCCGGAAGAAACTGCGTTAAGACGTTGCCTGGCAGTGCATAACCGTGGGTCAGATCAACAGGGTTTATTCTGCCTGTGTTAGCCCTAAGTTGTTTCCTGGCTGACAGCCCTGGTGGCACTTTCGGCAATCCGGATGCTATGGTTCACCCATTATCCCCTATCAACCATCTTCCCTGATAAAAAAGGAGTCCTGCATGTTTGTCACCATGAACCGCTTTACCATTGATCCGCAATACTGGGATGATTTTGAGGAGCGCTTTAAAAATCGCGCCGGACTGATCGACAGGGAGCCGGGTTTTATCCGCAATGCAGTGCTGCGTCCGGAAAAAGGCTATTCCGAGCAGCATGTGGTGATGACCTTGTGGGAATCGCGCGCTGCCTTCGAGGCATGGACGAAATCGGATTCATTCAGGCAGGCGCATGCCAAGGCGGGCCAGACACCCAAGGAATGGTATGCTGCTCCCAACAAGCTTGAGATATTCGAATCAGTCACCGATTCAGCCGGGAAATAAACATAGAATCCGCAGCACTTGCATGGGTGGAGTCGCGCAGCCAATAAGGCTATGCTTCGCCGCCAATCAGCACACGAGGCAGTCAATCATGGAAATAGATGTCAAAAAGGTCGCCATGCTGGCCCGCATCCGTCTGACGGATGATGAGGCCGCCGAACTTGGCCCGCAGATGAAAAACATTATCGGCTATGTTGAACAACTGGCTTCGGTTGATACCGAGGGCGTTGAACCCACCGCTCACCCGCACGATGTCGCCCTGCCGCAGCGCATTGATGTGGTAACTAATACCAACCGCCGCGAAGAACTGCAGGAATGCGCTCCGAAAACAGAATCAGGTCTGTATGTTGTGCCGAAGGTGATTGAATAATGTCATTTTCTTCCTTATCCGAACTGAAAAAGAAACTTGATGACGGACAGCTTACGGCCAAAAAACTGGCTGAGCGCTACCTTGAGCGCATCGCCCAGCATAACGCCGAACTCAATGCCTTTGTGCATATCGATCCCGAACATGTGCTGGACCAGGCTGCGGCTTCCGATGCCTATCGCGCCAAACATGGCGCGCGTGTGCTCGAAGGCCTGCCGATCGCCGTCAAGGACATCTTCTGCACGCAGGATGGCCCGACACAGTGCTGCTCGAATATCCTGAAAGACTTTCATGCGCCATACGATGCGCATGTCATCACACGCCTGAAAGAAGCGGGTGCCGTGCTGGTCGGCAAGACCAACATGGATGAGTTTGCCATGGGTTCATCAACCGAAACATCGGCCTTCGGCCCCTGCCGCAACCCGTGGGACAGCAATCGCATTCCTGGCGGTTCGTCCGGCGGCTCTGCCGCTGCGGTGGCCGCAGCACTGACACCCGCGGCGCTCGGCACCGATACCGGCGGCTCGATCCGCCAGCCCGCATCCGTCTGCGGCATCACAGGACTCAAGCCGACTTACGGACGAGTTTCCCGGCGCGGCATCATCGCCTTTGCCTCATCCCTTGATCAGGCAGGCCCGATGACGCGCACCGTGCTTGATGCAGCCATGATCACGGCTGCTATTTCCGGCCACGATTCGATGGATTCCACCTCGGTGAATGATGCACCGGCTGTTGACTGGCTTGGCGCCTGTGACAAAACGGATATGAAGGGCCTGAAGATCGGCAAGCCGAAGGAATATTTCGTTGATGGTATGGATGCGGAAGTACGTGCCTGCATCGAAAAAGCCCTGAATCATTGCAAAGCGCTGGGGGCCGAGATTGTCGACATCAGCCTGCCGCACACCGAATCGGCGGTAGCCGCCTATTATGTCATTGCACCTTCCGAGGCCTCGGCGAACCTGTCGCGCTATGATGCGGTCCGTTTCGGGCATCGCTGTGCAGAGCCTGATGATTTGCTCGATATGTATACCCGCAGCCGCGATGAAGGCTTCGGCACCGAGGTTAAGCGCCGCATTCTGACCGGTGCGTTTGCACTGTCCTCCGGATATTACGATGCGTATTACATCAAGGCACAGCGCGTGCGTACGCTGATCCGTCAGGATTTTCTGGATGCCTTTGAGAAGGTCGATGTCATTGCCACGCCGACCAGCCCGATCACTGCATTCAATATCGGCGAAAAAACCGATGACCCGCTGACCATGTACCTCTCCGACATCTTCACCATTGCCGTCAACCTGGCTGGCCTGCCGGGCCTCTCCCAGCCGTGCGGCTTTGCCAACGACCTGCCTGTAGGACTGCAGTGGATTGCCCCGGCATGGGCAGAAGACCGCCTGCTTTCAGCAGCCAGCGCCTACGAGGCATCGACCGATTGGGTAAACCAGACACCTGCTGCGTTCGGCGGCAACACAGGAGGTGCAAAATGAGTTGGGAAGTTGTCATCGGCCTGGAAGTTCATGCCCAAGTTAACACCAAAACCAAAGCCTTCTGTGGCTGCTCCACCGAATACGGTGCTGAGCCCAACACCCAGACATGCCCGGTCTGCCTCGGCATGCCAGGCCAGTTGCCGGTGCTGAACAGTGAGGCGGCCGGCAAGACTGCGTTGACAGGCCTTGCTATCAATGCACAGATCAATCTGGAATCCAAATTCGACCGCAAGAATTATTTCTATCCCGATCTGCCCAAAGGTTACCAGATCACGCAGTTCACGCTGCCGGTTGTGGAAAACGGCTATCTTGATATTCCGACGAAAGACGGCGGCGAGAAACGCATCGGCATTACCCGCATCCATATGGAAGAGGATGCGGGAAAATCCCTCCATGAAGGACTGGATGGTGTTTCCCATATCGACCTGAATCGCTCTGGTGTGCCGCTGATGGAGATTGTGTCCGAACCGGACATACGCTCCGCTGATGAGGCCATTGCCTACCTCAAGCAGCTGCATCAGCTGGTCTCCTTTCTTGAGGTCTGCGATGCGAACATGGAAAAGGGACAGTTCCGCTGCGATGCCAATGTGTCGGTACACCGGCCGGGCACACCCTTCGGCACCCGTGCGGAACTGAAAAACCTGAATTCCTTCCGCTTTATCAAGCAAGCCATTGATTATGAAGTTGCCCGCCAGATCGAGTTAATCGAGGACGGTGGCGAAGTGGTGCAGGAAACACGCCTGTACGATTCCGTCAAAGGTGAATCCCGCTCCATGCGCAGCAAGGAAGAGGCGCATGATTACCGCTATTTCCCAGAGCCTGATCTGCCGCCGCTGCGCATTTCAAAGGAAGAGCTGGATTCGATCCGCGCCGGGATGCCTGAACTTCCTGGTCAGTTGCGTAAACGTTTTGAGGGCGAGTATGGCCTCTCTCCCTATGATGCCGATGTGCTGAGCCAGACCCGTGCACTTGCAGGCTATTTCGAATCGCTGGTTGCTGCTTTCCCGGCTGATCCGAAGCAATGCGCCAACTGGCTGGCCAATGAATTGCTCGGCCGCCTTAAAGAAATGGGCAAGGACATCACCGAATCACCGGTATCCACGCAAAGGCTGGCTGGATTGCTCGAACGCATTGCCGACAACACCATCTCGGGCAAGATGGCCAAGGATATTCTCGATGTCATGATGACATGCAACGATGATGCCGATGCGATCATCGAAGCCAAAGGCCTGAAGCAGGTTTCTGATTCGGGTGCGATTGATGCCATCATCACCGAAATCATGAACGCCAATCCTGATCAGGTTGCCGGCTATCGGGCAGGCAAGGATAAATTGATCGGATTCTTTGTCGGCCAGGTCATGAAGGCATCAAAAGGCAAGGCTAATCCGGCCATGGTCAACCAGCGGCTGATTGAGCTGCTGAAAGGCTAAACCCGTGCGAATCGGCCTGCGCAGGATCATCATTGCCGGCGCAGGCCTGTCGGCTCTGTCGCTACTGCTCTGGTATCGCCTTGATCTGCCAGACATGAATGCCTATATCGACAGGCAGACAAGCAAACTCGCGAACACCGGGGTTTCAATCGAGAACTCGCAACTTACTTTCCTGCATGGCGTCGGACTGCGTCTGGACAAGGTGTCGCTTGAACGTACCGGTTTTCATATGCAGGCGGATCACATCATCGTCGGTGTGCATCTGCTGCCTCTGTTGCTGGGAAAAATCGAGATCTCGAACCTGGACATCCATGATGGCACATTCAGCCTTTCTCCTTCTGCATTGTCCGATGCCTCAGCGGGTAGCCTGGCCACTTTACCGGCCGAGCGTATTCAGTTTATCCGCTGCCGTCTTGCTACTGAAACCGGCAAGGAAGTGCTGGACAACATCCAGCTTGATTTACGTGACATCGGAAGCGACAGGGAAACGTTGTGGGAGTTGCAGGCACAGATGGGTGAGCAAAGCCTGCGCGGCCACGGACGACTAGACTTCCGCCAGAATGAAATCGCCACCGGATTTGGCAAATTGAAGCTTTCCCAGGTCAGCGTCTCCACCCTGCAGCCGTTTGCCCCGGCCATGTTGGCTGAGTGGTTTGGCAACGCAGACAATCAGGTCAGCGGCACTCTTACCATGGACATTACGGGCCGCCACGCATGGGCAATATTCGGGGAAATGGAATTGCAGAGCTCCCGCTATGAGGAACCGCTCAAGCTGCGTGGTAAAATCAGCCATCCCGATGATAATCACGTTGACTGGCATGACAGTTTTATCCATTTCGATGATAAAACAGCCATTGCGATTAACGGCCAGTGCGAAAAATCCAGATGTGAAAGCAGCATCAAGGGAAACAATGTCCCCCTCTCGGCATGGCTTCCCCTGTTGCCCGAAAAGATTGGCGACGCCTGGAAACTGGCCGCCAAGACTGACATCAACGGACTTGTACAGTGGCAACCATCCGCCTGGCAAGCCAGCGCCGGCCTCAAATTACGAAAGCTCAGTTACATCAAGGACAAAATCAGGATCACGATACCGGATATCAGCATCGAGCAAGCTCAGGCAAAAGGCACAAAATCATCCTGGCAGATTGATGGTTCAACAAGTTTTGCAGGCAGTGATGATGCGCTCGGATTTGCTATCAAAGGCAGTGTCGGGAAATCGACCGCACGCCTGCAAAGCGATCATCTGGGGAAAATCTGGCCAACGCTTGGGAACATCATGCTGGCCGAATGGAACTTCGAGCCCTCACTCAAGGGCGACGGATTTATATCGGGCAGTATTGAACTCGGCAGAAAGGGGGCTGAACGAAGCCTGCAACTGGATCTGAATGCTGATCAGGCTGGCATGCTGCATACGGTGTTTTCCAAGCCGCCATCTACGGCTGCCGCCTGCAGGGCAAGCATAAGCTGGCTGCATGCCGGAGACCGGATACCTGCATCTGCCATTCTGGATCAATGCCGGCTCCATACCTCACACGTTGAAAAAATGAAGTGGAAGTACGGCGATCAGACCTACCGTATGAGTAACAAGGGCATGCATGTAGATTTTGATGCGCTGCAAAAGCAGGGCATCAAGCTGCCCGGCATCCTGCAATCCTTTCACGGGCAATTAAGCGGTGACTTCTCGACCCGGTGGGCCAAGGCCGATGATGCTGAATGGCCTTGGGTCACGCATGCAAGCGCCTCGCTTAATCTGCAAGGCCTCGGTACCCGCGACTGGGAAACAAGCGGACCGATGCAGGCTGAAGGCGGCCACTTCCAATCCAGTCATCTGCATATCCAGGGCTTGCACGGCAGTGTCGATCTGAAGGGAGCTTATAATTTTGATCATCAAGTCGGAAAGCTTGATGTATTGACTGGCAGTCTCGACTGGCTGGATATGCCGTCACTTCCGGAAGGCTGGGCCTCGGTCCGGATATCCGGAGCTATACAACAGGGACATATCAAGCTGTTGGGCAATCAATGGCAGGACATTCAGGGACAATACGAACTCGCTAATGGTGAACTCCAACTCAGGAAGTTCCGTGGAAATCTTGCCAAGGGCGTGATCACATCAAACCTGCTCAAGCTCATCCCAATGCAGGATGGCCTGAAGGTTCAGGGCAAATTGCGTGCCAATAGCATTCATTTGAGGGAACTGGAAAGCCAGAGCTCATGGCTACAGGGAGAATTGTCCGGAACACTGCATGCCAATCTGCAACTGGACGGCCTGCTTCCAGCCACAAGGCTGGCTGACTGGCAGTTCAGCAATGGCGACATCCTGATTTACGATGGCAGGTGGTCACCCCTTCCAAAAACTTTGTCTATAACCGAGAAACTGGGCCTTTCCACACCCGTGGCACAAACATACGCCTTCAGAAAACTGGAAGGGCGATTCCTCATCAGAGATGAGCGCTTGCTTGCCACCAGCATCAAACTCAAGCTGGGCGATCAACTATTCAGCGGCAAAAGCGGCATCAGTGCTTCGGGCGATATCCATGGCACACTTTCAGACGGTGGCAGCAGCGTCTTTCGCCTGCAGGGAGTCTGGCCGCAACTCAAATGGTCGGCGGTCCCCTAGATCATTCGCTTTTCAGCGTTTTCAGGAAGGCAATGATATCCTTGCGGTTTTGCTCTTCCTGCATCTCCGGCAAGGTGGGCATAATCAATCCAAAGGGATTTGATTCAACCAGCGCCTTGGCCGTTTCGTCCTTCTGGGAAAAGGCCTCCGGCCCGCTGATCCATTGGTTTATCCATGCCTCGTCGTGACGTTCAAGTACATCCATGAGTCCCGGAGCACCCACTCCGCTGGAGGTGTGGTCGGCGTGATGACAATGGCTGCAGATTGTATCGAAAATCAGTTTACCATGGAGCATGTCCGGGGCATTTGAACCTCCGGTAGAAGCAGTGGCAACATCGGGAACTACAGTATCAGCAGCCATCGCCTCTGACGCAATCCCCGATGACAAGAACAGCACACATGACAGCAAAAACAGCCTCATCATCCCTCCACTCGGCTTAAAGCCGAAAACGTAGGGTAAAACCGAACACCCCCGCCTGCAAGCCTCAGTTCCAACACGATTTAACTGATTAGCCTGTCCAAGCATAAAATATTTCATGATCCGGATGGGTTTCCTTCTTTCAAACTGAAGAATGCCTGATGCGCGACAGTTATAGAACTTGCGTCAAACTATTAGCCGAAAAAGTCAGCAATCGCCCCTCTCTGGTGGAAAAAAAGTCCGGCCCGTGTACCCTTCGCAGCCCATATATAAGTGACATGAATTATTTATATGCATGCCACGCCACGGAGTCCACATGCAGGTTTCAACCCTCACCGCCCTATCCCCGCTCGATGGCCGCTATGCCGGGAAAATCAGCGCCTTGCGCCCAATCTTCAGCGAATACGGCCTGATAAAGGCGCGGGTTACCGTGGAAGTGCGCTGGTTCCAGATGCTGGCAGCCAATAAGGACATCCATGAGGTGCCGTTTTTTTCCGCCGAAGCCACTGCATTCCTTGATGCCATTGTTTCCGGTTTCTCTGAAGCCGATGCCTCCCGTGTAAAAGGCATCGAAGCCACGACCAATCACGATGTGAAGGCTGTGGAGTACTTCCTCAAAGAAAAAGTCGCCGGCCACGCCGAGCTGGCCGCTGTTTCGGAATTCTTTCATTTCGCCTGCACCTCGGAGGACATCAACAACCTGTCCTACGGCCTGATGCTGAACGAAGCCCGCGAAACCGTGCTGCTGCCGGAACTCGATGCCCTGATTGCCACCATGAAAAGCATGGCCGTAGATATGGCCAGCGTGCCGCTCCTGGCACGCACCCACGGCCAGCCGGCCTCACCTACTACGGTCGGCAAGGAATGGGCCAATGTCGCCTACCGCATGCAGCGCCAGCGCAAGCAGATTTCAGAGGTTGAAATTCTGGGCAAGATCAATGGCGCCGTGGGCAACTATAATGCACATCTGGCCAGCTATCCCGAACTGGACTGGCCTGCCATTGCCAAAGGCTTTGTCGAATCGCTGGGCCTGGACTTCAACCCCTACACCACCCAGATCGAGCCGCATGATTATGTGGCCGAGCTCAACGATGCCGTGTGCCGCTTCAACACCATCCTGATTGATGCCTGCCGCGACATCTGGGGCTACATCTCGCTCGGCTATTTCAAGCAGAAGGTCATTGCCGGCGAAGTGGGCTCATCCACGATGCCGCACAAGGTCAACCCGATCGATTTCGAAAATGCCGAAGGTAATCTCGGGCTGGCCAACGCAGTGATGGGGCATCTCTCGGCCAAGCTGCCGATTTCGCGCTGGCAGCGAGATCTGACCGATTCCACCGTGCTGCGTAATCTCGGCGTCGGCTTCGGCTATTCCATGCTGGCTTATGGCTCGGCCCTGAAAGGCCTCGGCAAACTGGAAATCAACGAAGCAGCCATCGCCGCCGATCTCGATGCCACCTGGGAGGTGCTTGGCGAAGCGATTCAAACCGTGATGCGCCGCTACGGGCTTGAAAACCCTTATGAGCAGATGAAGGCATTGACGCGCGGCAAAGGCATCACGCCGGATGCGCTCAAGGTGTTTATCGAAGCACTGGATATTCCGGCCGCAGCCAAAACAGAACTCCTGCGCCTCACCCCCGGCAGCTATATCGGCAACGCCGCTGCACAGGCCAAGGGTATTCGAAAGGCCTGAGAAGATAGCGTCTAGCGCAGCTCCTCGGGCTGGCCGAAACGCACGTTTTCCTCGCGCACAGTAAGAGTCTGCAGCTCGGCATAGCCATGCTCGCGCAACCAATCCCCGACACTATTCACCAGCGCTTCAAGAGCCGGGGCTCCAGCACTGATGCCGATGCCGGCATCATTCGACAGCCACATTCAGAGCACTTACTTCCGGCCAACTGCGGACTGTATCCCGTCAGACCATAGTGGACCACTAGGGGCAAAAAGTTAAGAGACACTTTCTGATAAACTAACGCAAGTTGAGGAGTTTATTATGAAAGGGAAAAAGTCAGCAGAATCAGTCGTGAAAGATATCCGGCTAAAGACGCGTAAGAAATACAGTGTGGAGGAAAAGATCCGTATTGTTCTGGAAGGGCTTCGTGGCGAAGACAGCATCGCTGCCATCTGCCGCCGGGAAGGCATCGCCAACAATCTTTATTACAGACGGAGCAAAGATTTTCTGGAGGGCGGGAAGAAGCGTCTGGCTGGAGATACGGTGCGCGATGCCAACGCCAATGAAGTGTCTTCTATTCGTCGTGAGAACGAGCAGCTCAAGCAGCTTGCTGCTGAACTGATGCTGAAGAATCGCATTCTTAAAAAAAGTTTGAGCGGCATGGATGGGGAGAGCATCGATACATGAGGCTCTCAGCATCCGAGAAGATGGAAATCATCCGTGTGGTTGAGGAATCTGAGTTGTCGGTCAGACGCACACTGGCCGAGATCGGCATTCACCGCAGCACGTTTTACAAGTGGTATCACAGATACAGGGCCGAGGGTGTTAATGGGCTTAAACGAAGAAATACCCTACCCAAGACCTTCTGGAACCGGATACCCGAATCAGTAAAGCAGAAGGTGGTGAATACAGCCCTTGAGCATACGGACAAATCGCCCAGAGAGCTGGCCTGCGTTATCACGGACATACAAGGCTATTTCATCTCCGAGTCCAGTGTTTACAGGATTCTCAAGAGCTATGATCTGGTCACGTCACCATCTTATGTTCTGATGTCGGCAAGCGATACATTCAGGCATCCGACCTCCTGCGTGAATGAACTTTGGCAGACCGATTTCACATACTTCCGTGTGGTTGGCTGGGGCTGGTATTTCCTATCCACCATTCTGGATGACTACTCCAGATACATCATCACATGGAAGCTGTTCAAAACCATGGCTGCCGACGATGAAAAGGAGACCTTGGATGAGGCAATCAAGGCGACTGGTGTTGAGCATGTGAAAGTGAAACAACGGCCTCGGCTGCTGAGCGACAATGGCCCATGTTACGTGTCTGATGAATTGAAGAAATATCTCAAAGGCAAAGGTATGGAGCACACCCGAGGCGCACCATACCATCCGCAGACTCAGGGGAAGATCGAGCGGTATCACCGTTCGATGAAGAACGTGGTCAAGCTTGAACACTACTACTTTCCTTGGGAGCTGGAGAAAGCCATCGGCCAGTTCGTGGAGCACTACAATCATCATCGCTACCATGAATCGCTCAACAACGTGACACCAGCCGATGTCTTCTTCGGCCGGGATCAGGAAGTCCTGGAAAGAAGAAACAAAATAAAACAGCAGACCATGCTGCAAAGAAGGGGGGATTACAGAAAGTTCAGGGTGGCGTAATCAGATGATTGCCACCATAATCACATCAGAATGTGTCTCTTAATAAATCGGCCGGCTGGTCCACTTTTGTTTGAAGACGTACAAGTCGACATCAAGGTGCGAGGCGGACGCTTTTCCAGCCACTTAACAGGCAATGCCATAGAAAGTGTTGAGTTTAAGGCCAAAGTGCTGGGGCTGGCGATAACGGATTTAAGCCTGTACATGCAGGG
>Ga0209919_1000151_pt1 | contig 35981 bp, 25 predicted proteins | sample SalPon2A_C_D2_MG_FD_185721 | JGI IMG/M metagenome (GOLD analysis project Ga0209919, IMG submission 185721) | Soil microbial communities from South San Francisco under conditions of wetland restoration - Salt Pond MetaG R2A_C_D2_MG (SPAdes)... | ecosystem: Environmental > Terrestrial > Soil >... | reverse complement strand
GGCCTTGTCGCTTTCCATTTCCAGGCCGGTGTTCACCGCATCCTTGCACAGGCCGATGGCCACCAGTCCCTTGTCGGCGATTTTGGCCGCCAGCTTGCGGGCCGCCCCCAGCAGTTCCGCCGCCGGCAGCACGCGGTTGACCAGGCCGATGCGCCAGGCCTCGGCGGCATCGATCAGGTCGCCGGTGAAGAGCAGCTCCTTGGCCCGCCCCTTGCCCACCAGGCGCGGCAGGCGCTGGGTGCCGGCGAAGCCGGGAATGACGCCGAGGTTGACCTCGGGCTGACCGAAGCGGGCGTTCTCGGAGGCCAGGCGCAGGTCGCAGGCCATCGCCAGCTCGCAGCCGCCGCCGAGGGCGAAGCCGTTCACCGCGGCGATGACCGGCTTGGCGAGGTGCTCGATGCGATTCATCACCTGCTGCCCCAACAGGGCGAAGTCGCGGGCGGCGACCGCCTCCATCGATTGCATGGCGGCGATGTCGGCGCCGGCGACGAAAGCCTTTTCTCCGGCACCGGTGAGAATCACCGCCCGCACTTCGGCATCGCTCTCAAGAGCCTCGAAGCAGCCAAGCAGTTCCCCGAGGGTCGCTTCGTTGAGGGCGTTGAGGGCCTTGGCCCGGTTGATGGTAACGACGGCGATGCCGTCTTTTTTATCCAGAAGCAGATTGTCGAATTCCATGTCGGATGACTCCCACGTGTCATTTTCAGGTAAGTAGATCTTTTCCCCTGACGGTTTGCCGCTGCACGGTAACCGTTTCGTACGAAAGACGGGCAGGGGTTCCGTAGGGGCGAATCTTGTATTCGCCCTGGGCGATCACAAGGATCGCCCCTACGCGTACTCGTAGAATCCCTTGCCGCTCTTCTTCCCCAGCCAGCCGGCCTTGACCATCTTGCGCAGCAGCGGACAGGGACGGTACTTGCTGTCGGCGAACCCCTCGTAGAGAACCTCCATGATCGCCATGCAGGTATCGAGGCCGATGAAGTCGGCAAGCACCAGGGGCCCCATGGGGTGGTTCATGCCCAGCTTCATCACCTGGTCGACCGCTTCCGGCTCGGCCACTCCCTCGTAGACGCAGTAGATCGCCTCGTTGATCATCGGCATCAGCACCCGGTTGGAGATGAAGCCGGGAAAGTCGTTGACCTCGACCGGCGTCTTGCCCATGCGCCTGGCCAGCTCGTCGACGGTGCGGCAGACCTCGTCGCTGGTGGCGATGCCGCGGATGATCTCGACCAGCGGCATGACCGGCACCGGGTTCATGAAGTGCATGCCGATCACCTGCCGCGGCCGTTTGGTGACCGCCGCCACCTCGGTGATCGGCAGCGAGGAGGTATTGGTGGCGAGGATCACCCCGGCCGGGGCGACCTCGTCGAGCTTCCTGAAGATCTCGGTCTTGATCGCCATGTTCTCGCTCGCCGCCTCGACGACGAAATCAACCCCGGCGGCATCCTCCAGGGAGGTTGAGGGGGTTATGCGCGCCAGGACGGCCTCCTTCTCTTCGGCGCCGATCCGCTCCTTTTCGACGCTGCGCGCCAGGTTCCTGGTGATGACGCCGAGTCCGCGTTCGACGAACTCGCTCTTGATGTCGTTGAGCACCACCTGCAGCCCCGTCTGCGCCGCCACCTGGGCGATGCCGCCGCCCATCTGACCCGCTCCGACCACCATGATTTTTTTTATATCCATTTGCGTGAACTCCATTTCAGGCTTTAAGGTCTTTAACGTCGAACCTCGAACGTCGAAGCTCGAACCTCGAACGGCTTCTCAGACCCGTTCGAAGACAGCCGCCACCGCCTCGCCGCCGCCGATGCACAGCGTCGCCAGACCGTAGCGTTCGCCGCTGCGGCTGAGCTCCTGCACCAGGGTGGCCACCAGGCGTCCGCCGCTCGCGCCCACCGGATGACCGATGGAGACGGCGCCGCCGTTGACGTTGACCCGCTCGCGGTCGAGGCCGAGCTGCCGAATGGCGATCAGGGCCACCGAGGAGAACGCCTCGTTGACCTCGTAGCGGCCGATCTCCCGCGGGCTCAGCCCCGCCTTCCCGCAGGCCTTCTCGATCGCTCCGACCGGCGCCTCGGGGAAGCGGTCGGGATGCAGGCTGTTGGTGGCGCTGGCGACCAGGCGGGCCTTCGGCTTGAGACCATGGCGCTGCACGGCGGCCTCACTCGCCAGCAGGGCGAAGGCGGCGCCGTCGTTGATGGTCGAGGCGTTGGCGGCGGTAATCGTGCCGTCCCTGGCGAAGACCGGTCGCAGACTGCCGAACTTCTCGAAATCGACCCGGAAGGGCTCTTCGTCCGCCTCGACCGCAACCTCGCCCTTGCGCGTCGGCTTGACGACGGTCACCGTCTCGGCGGCGAAGAGCCCTTCCTTGCTGGCACGCTGCGCCCGGCGGTAGGAGTCGACGGCATAGCCGTCCTGCTCCTCGCGGGTCAGCCCCAGCTCGGCGCCGAGGGTCTCGGCGACCTCGCCCATGTGGCGACCGGTGTAGGGATCGGTCAGGGCGTCGTAGACCATCAGGTCGACCGCCTTGCTCTCGCCCATGCGCATGCCGAAGCGGGCGGCGGGGAGCGTATAGGGCGCCAGCGACATGTTCTCCATGCCGCCGGCGAGGACCAGGTGCGAATCGCCGAGGCGGATGGCGTCGGCCCCGAGCATGATCGCCTTCAGGCCGCTGCCGCAGACCTTGTTGATGGTCAGCGCCGGCACCTCGTCGGGGATGCCCGCGAAGCGCATCGCCTGCCGCGCCGGGGCCTGTCCGGCGCCGCCGGAAATGACCTGCCCGGCGATCACCTGGTCGACATCCCCTCCCCGCACGCCCGCCGAGGCGAGCAATCTCTCCAGCACCGGCGCCGCCAGCCTCGGCGCCGGCACATCGGCCAGGGCGCCGCCGAAGCTGCCGAAGGGGGTGCGCAACGCTTCAACTACATACACATTTTCCATTCTCTTCTCTCCTTTTATGATGAGATCGCAAAATCTCAAGCCTAACCACAGCGAACACGGAGGGACTGCAAGAGCACAGAGTTAACTAATCGATTTTATTAGGCTTCCTCTGTGCCATCGGCAATCTCTGTGATCTCCGTGGTGAAGATCTGGCTTTTTGCGAAGCCATCTTTTATGGCTGCTGAAAGAGGGGGTTAACCCTGAATCGTCGTCATGAACGCCGGCACGAACTCCTTGAGATCGGCGACCACCAGGACGTCCGCCACCTCGCCGATCGGCGCATCGCGGTCGCTGTTGACGGCGACGATGAAGTCGGACTTCTTCATCCCCATCAGGTGCTGCACCGCCCCCGAGATGCCGCAGGCCATGTAGAGGCGCGGCGCCACCGTCTGTCCGGTGGAGCCGACCTGCCGGTCGTGGTCAGCCCATCCGGCATCGACCACCGGACGGCTGGCCCCGTATTCTCCGCCGAGGGCCTTGGCCAGGTCGGCAATCATGCCGATATTCTCCGGCTTGCCGATGCCGCGGCCGGCACTGACGATCACCTCGGCCTTGCCCAGGTCGACTCCCGCCTGCTCGGCCGCTTCGTACCCGAGGAACTCGACCGCACCGGCGGCCTCGACGGCGCTATCGACGGTCTGCACCTCGGGCGTGCCCCCGGCCGGGGCCGGATCGAACGCTCCGGCCTGCAGCGTCACCACGCCGCGCGCCGTTGCCGGGCGCACCGTGCGACGCAGCTTGGCGTTACAGGCCGGCACCTCGAAGGCCCCGTCGGCAACAGCCACCGCCTCGGAGATCTGGGCCGCCTCCAGCGCCGCGGCCAGCCGCGGGGCCAGATCCCACCCGTAGGAAGAATGGGAGAGGACGACCAGGTCGGGCGATTCCTTCTCGACCACCTCGAGAACCAGCTGTTGGTGGACTTCCGGGCTGAACTCCCCGTACCGGCCGGCCTCGGCCAGGTAGAGCCGCCCGTCGAAGGCGGGCAGATCGGCCGCGTCGCCGACGAGGAACATCACCGGCTCGGCCTTCATCTGGCGGGCGAAACCCAGCAGTTCGCAGGTGCAGCCCTGAAGCTGTCCTTCGCGATATTCACCGACAAGAAGTATCTTCATCATCTTCTCCTAGAGCACCTTGATTTTGTCCCGAAGAATCGTCGCCAGCTTGCCGGCCAGGTCGGCCGCCTCGCCTTCGAGCACCAGCCCGCCGCCCTTCTTCTCGGGAAAGGCGAGCCGGTCGGTCACCAGGCGCGATCCGGCGGCGGCCAGATCGGCCGCCTCGATCGTTTGCATCTCCTTGCGCTTGGCCTTCATGATGTTCGGCAGGGTCGGGTAGCGGGGCGTATTGAGCCCCAGCTGGCAGGTCACCACCGCCGGAAGGTTGCACTTGACGCAGGCCTTCATGCCCCCCTCGAGCTCGCGCTTGACCCTGACCGCCCCGTCTTCCAGGGCGAAGTCGACCACGGTCGTCATCGCCGGAAGTCCGAGCATCCCGGCCAGGAGCACCCCGACCTGGGCCGAGCCCCGGTCCTGGGACTGCATGCCGGTGAAGACCAGGTCGAAGCCCTCCTCCTTGGCGTACCCCGCGATCAGGGAAGCGATCTCGAACGGGTCCCGACGCCAGCCCTCTTCATCGTTGATGTGCACGCCCCGGTCGCAGCCCATGGCGAGCGCCTTCTTGATCGCCTCCTTGACCCGCGCCGGCCCGAGCGAGAGGGCCACCACCTCGGCCCCGCCGAGCTGCTCCTTGACCTGCACGGCCTGCTCGACGGCGTATTCGTCGTACTCGTTGATGCGCCAGGCCAGGTTGGCCTCGTCGTACCAGATCCCCTCTTCATTGATCCGGAACTTCGACTCCATGTCCGGAATCTGCTTGAGACATACGAGAATTTTCATGGCTCTCCTCCCCTAATTGGTTTCCGAATCAGAAACGTGCTTAGTGTCCATCCGGGTTCCCGGATGGACACTAATTGGTCAGTCGACTGGCTATGATTTCGGAGAGATCGACGGTCGACAGCCCCTCTTCCAGAGAAGCTCCCTTGACGCCGTCCTCGAACATGGTCAGGCAGAAGGGACAGTTCGACACCAGCGTGTCGGCTCCGGTCTCTCCCGCCATGCGGGCCCGCTCTTTGCTAATCCTGCGGCCCAGTTTCTCCTCGGCGAGAATCCGGCCGCCGCCGGCGCCGCAGCAGAAGCTCTCCGCACCCGAGGCGTCCATCTCGCGCAGCGACGCCCCGGCGGCTCCGAGCAGGTTTCGCGGCGCCTCGTACAGGTCGTTGTAGCGACCGAGGTAGCACGAATCGTGGTAGGTCGCGGAGAAGCTCTCCGGCTTGAGCTTGAGCCGGCCTTCACGCAGAAGGCGGTCGAGAAAGGCCGTGTAGTGTTCGACCTCGGCGTCGAAACCGAGATCGCGATAGTCCTTGTTCAGGGTGTTGAAGCAGTGGGGGCAGCTGGTGACGACCCGCTCGATGCCGTAGGCCTTGATCGTCTCGATATTCCCGGCCGCCGACATCTGGTAGAGGTATTCGTTGCCCATCTTGCGCACCGGCTCGCCGCAGCACTTCTCCTCCTGGCCGAGGATGCCGATCCTCACGCCGGCGTGGCGGCAGATCTCGATCAGGCTTTTGGCCACGCGGATGTTGCGCTTGTCGAACGAGGCGTAGCAGCCCACGAAGTAGAGCACGTCGACATCCGGATCCTCGTCCAGAGTCTTGACCCCCAGCTCCCGCGCCCAGTCGCCGCGGGCGGCAAACGCCATCCCCAGCGGGTTGCCGTTGACCTCGACGTTGTCGATGGCGGCGGTGACCTCCTCGCCGGGAAACTCGCCTTCCATCAGCACCAGGTTGCGGCGCATCTCGACGATCTTGCCGACGTGCTCGACGCTCGCCGGGCAGATCTCCTGGCAGGCCCGGCAGGTGGTGCAGGACCAGAGGGCGTCCTTGCCGGCCGCCTCGGCCAGTCCCTGCTGCGGATCGGCAAAGGCGACCCGGTGCAGGTCGTCGACGAGGCGCATCGGCGAGAGGGGTTTTTCGGTGCGATGGGCCGGGCAGCGATCCTGGCAGCGCTTGCATTCGATGCAGGCGTCGGTATCGAAAATGTCCTTCCAGCTCAGGTCGCCGAGGGCGGCGGCGCCGAAGCTCTCGACCGACTCGTCCTCGAGATCGAGGGTGCTCAGGCACCCCTTCGGCCCGCGGTCGGCGAGCAGGTAGTTGGCGGGCACGGCGAAGAGATGCCGCAGCTTGGTGAAGGGGATGGCGACGATGAAGCCGAGCGTGAGGGTGAGGTGTCCCCACCAGGCCACGGCATGCCACATACGCAATGACGGCTCCGACGCTGCGGAAAAAAGCTTGGCCACGGTCAGCCCGACAGGGGACCAGTTCGCCAGGGCCGACCCGGCGGGCAGTTCGGTCGCCGCCATGCGCAGCCCCTCGATGATGAAGCCGCTGAGAACGATGGCGAAGAGCAGACCGTGCATGATGGCGTCGTCGCGGTCGCTCTCAAGCCCTCCGGGCCGCATCAGGTAGCGGCGGACGAAGAGAGCGCCGAGCATGACCAGGGCCAGCAGCCCGGCCAGGTCGAGTACCAGGGAAAAGTAGCGATAGAAATTTCCTGAGAGGAATCTCTTGTCGAAGAGCGGAGCCGCGATATCCGCCTGGACAAAGACGAGGACCGTGCCGGCGAAGAGCATCAGAAAGCTCCAGAAGAAAAGGCTGTGCACCCCGCCGGGAGCGCGAACCCGAAGGACCCGGGTTTGCATAATGGATGACCGGAGTGCGGCGGCGATGCGGGCGCTCAGGTTATCGGTTCGCACCAGCGGCCGGCCAAGGCGGTAGACTTTCAGCCGACGGGCAAAGCCGTAAGCCATCACCCCCAGGGCTGCCAGGGCCAGAAGATACATGGGCACCAACACGCCATGGCCGACATTCCAGTAGATTTCCCTCGTTGCTTCCATTGCGTCTCCTTGCTCCATCCGGTTTCGGAATCGGCCGGCTCTCGCAAGCCGCCGCGCCTCTACTGTCGGGCATATAGAGCAAGGGTGATGCCAAACATTGTTTTAATTTATTAGATATGACGTTTTGTCAGTCAGAACAGTGAGTTTGCGTTTTCAAGCCGCACCGGGAGTGGGCGTTTCGGAAAGGAGGTCGGAAACATCCTGTCTACGATTTTAGACAGATCTTTTGCCGACGGGCTCCGGACGGGACGGAGCACCGGAAAAAACGGCCATGCGATAAAACAATGTTACTGAACGTAGACACTGTAAACCCTGGTTGACAGCTCGCCCCACCTGACCGGCACCGCGAATAAAAAAGCCCCGGACGGGTGCGTCCGGGGCTTCGCGCAAAACGGCAATGACGGAGAGATATCAGATCATCTTGTACTTCTGAAGCTTCTTGTAGAAACCGGGACGGGAAATATCCAGCAGGGCGGCAGCCTTGAGCTTGTTGCCGCCGACCTGCTCCAGGGAGCGCTCGAGCACCCTCCGTTCGAGACCTTCCATGATCTCCCGCAAACCCTTGTTTCCCACCTCGGCAAGAAAACCCTCTTCGCCACCCTGCGCACCGGCACGGGAGGAGGCCCCGGAGATCTGCCGGATATGCTGCGGCAGATCCTCGGCGGCGATGTGGGGTCCGACGACGACATTGAACGCACTTTCGATGAGATTGCGCAATTCGCGGATATTTCCAGGGTACTGGTAACCCTTGACGAGCTCCCAGGCTTCGGGAGCCAGTCCCTGCACCTCGAGGCCGAACTCGGCGTTGAACACCGCGATGAAATGGTTGACGATGAAATAGATATCTTCGGTCCGCTCGCGCAGCGGAGGAATAACCAGCGCCATGACGTTGAGCCGGTAGTAGAGGTCCTCGCGAAACCTGCCCCCGCCAACGGCCTCCTCCAACTTGACATTGGTGGCCGCGATGATCCGCACATCGACCCGCTTGGCGTTGTTGCTGCCGAGGGGCGTCAGCTCCTTCTCCTGGAGGATGCGCAGCAGCTTGGCCTGCATCGGCAGCGACATGTCGCTGATCTCGTCGAGAAAGATGGTTCCGCCGTGGGCCAGTTCGAACTTGCCGATCTGCCCGCCGCGCTTGGCGCCGGTAAAGGCGCCCTCGACATAGCCGAAAAGCTCCGACTCCAGCAGGTGCTCGGGTATGGCGGCGCAATTCATCTTGATGAAGGGACCGTAGCGGCGCTTGCTGGCGGCGTGGATGGAATGGGCGAAGAGCTCCTTGCCGGTACCGCTCTCGCCGATGAGCAGGACGTTGGAGCTGCGGTCGGCGACCCGTAGCAGCTTTTCCTTGAGAACCCGCATCACCTTGCTGTGGCCAATGATGCTGTTGATGTCGTACTTGAACTCCCCGGCCTTGGCGACCTGCGGAGCAGCCTGCACCGGGCCCGCGGGAGGGCCGTCCGATTCCCGGGCTAGGCGGACCACTCCCTGGACGTCCTGGAACATCACCTTGCCCAGCGCCCCGATCGCCTTGCCGTTCTTGATCAGGGGATAACGGCAGGCGATGATTTCCCGGCCGTTGAGCATGTGCGGCCAGCCGACTTCGGCCTTGCCGGTCCGCATGACGATGGGCAGGCGCGAGAGCTTGGAATTGGGGTAAGCCTTGAGCACGTGCTTGCCGATCATATCCTGGGCGCGGGCCCCGAGAAGGTCGGCGAAGGCCTGGTTCACCAGAACGATCATCCCCCTTTCGTCAATGATGATCGTCCCCTCGTAGGCCACATCCATGATCGATCCGAGGGTCCGGACGATGTCCTGCAATTCGATAAAGCTGAGATCGTCCCTGGGTATCGCCTTCGGCTCGATCGCCAGGACGCCTCCCTTCAGCTCGCCATCCTCGATCCGCGGAACGAAATGACCGATCAGCTTGCGATCGCCGAATGGAATCGGCTGGGAGCGAAAACAAAACCCCTTGCCCATCAACGAGGCGAGGTGGCCGAGACTCAGCACCTCGTCGAGACGGCGGCCCTGGAGTTCCTCGGCATCGAAACCGAGGAAGGAGCGACACAGGTCGCTGGATGCCCTGACCGTCAGGTCCTTCTCCAGGAGGAGAATCCAGCAATCCTGCATGTTGAGCAATCGCGGGTAGTCGAAATCGGTATTTTGGACCAACTGCGCAAATTCCATTTTCTCTCACATCCCCGAAAACGTTCGAAAATTATCGCCAAACGCGGCAAACCGTTTTTGCTCCAAACACCCCGCCGACAAAACCATGCAAGGAATTCGGAGAGCATAAATCCGGACCGAGTGCACCGATTGACTGTCAACGCATCGACCCTCTGTCAACAAAAGACAACACCGGGGCGCTAGCCGCCTATCCCGGGGCAATCTCCATGAACAGCCCGCAAGCAATGTCTACATAAGTTAACACAAAAATACAACAAAACACCTTCCCATGACAATCAAAAAGCTTCTTCTTCGCATATTTTGCCGCAATTACGGCAACATGCGACCCGATAGATAATAGCCGGGCGACCGGGCACAGACCTTGCTAAAACATTGTTTCCATAAGTCGCCACATGACCCCACCGCTGGATATCCGACTGCCAACGGCAAATCAGGAGGACAGAAGACCATGGACACCGCTCCCTACAGACCGCAGAACCCGATCCGTTTCGTGACCGCCACCAGCCTCTACGACGGGCATGACGTTGCAATCAACATCATGCGTCGCCTGCTGCAGGACTCCGGGGCCGAGGTCGTTCATCTGGGCCACAACCGCTCGGCGGACGAAATCGTCACGGCGGCCATCCACGAGGACGCCCAGGGCATCGCCGTCAGTTCCTACCAGGGTGGGCATCTGGAGTTCTTCAAATACATCCGCGACATCCTTAAGGAGCGGAAGGCCGGGCACATCAAGGTCTTCGGCGGCGGCGGGGGCGTCATCATACCCGCCGAAATCGAGGAACTGCACGCTTACGGCATCTGCAGGATATTCTCCTCCGAGGATGGTCGGAAGATGGGCCTGCAGGGAATGATCAACTACAAGCTGCGACAATGCGACTTCCCCACCCCGAAGCACCTGATGGAAGATGCAAATAAGATCGGGGAAAAGGACCCGCGGGCGGTGGCCCGCCTGATCACGGCGGCGGAGCTGGCGCTCCAGGAGAAGACGGTCTCTTTCGATGAGTTGCGCAGACAGCTGCAAAAGGCGTCTACGGGCGGGCCGGTTCTCGGCATCACCGGTACGGGAGGCGCCGGCAAGAGCTCCCTCACCGATGAGCTGGTGCGGCGCTTCCTGCGCGACTTTCCCGAAAAGCACCTGGCCATCCTCTCCGTCGACCCGACGCGCAGAAGAACCGGCGGCGCCCTGCTCGGCGACCGCATCCGCATGAACGCCATCGACAGCCCTCGCGTCTACATGCGCTCCCTGGCCACGCGCCATTCGCGCGGCGAACTCTCCGCCGCCATCGAGGACGCGCTCTGCGTCCTGAAGGCGGCCGGCTACGACCTGATCATCGTCGAGACGAGCGGCATCGGCCAGGGCGACGCCGGTATCGTCGACATCTGCGACCTCTCCCTCTATGTCATGACCGGCGAATTCGGCGCCCCGACGCAGCTGGAGAAGATCGACATGCTCGACTTCGCCGACCTGGTGGCGCTGAACAAGATGGAGAAGAAAGGGGCCGAGGACGCCCTGCGCAATGTGCGCAAGCAGGTGCGGCGCAACCGCGGGATGTTCGAGGCCCCCGACGAGGAGATCCCGGTCTACGGCACGATCGCCAGCAAGTTCAACGATACCGGCACCAACATCCTCTACCGGGCGTTGATCGACGCCATCAACGCGAAAAAGGACACCGGCTGGCAATCGAACCAGGAGGCCGGCCGCGAGGAGAGCCGCCGGCATCACATCATCCCGGCCGACCGGGCCGGCTACCTGGCCGAAATCACCCGCACGGCGCGTACCTACCGGCAGGCCACGGAAGAGCAGGCCCGCATCGCCCGCGAACTCTTCCAGCTCCGGGGCACCTCCGATCTGCTGCCATGCCGTCCGAAGGCCGTGGGCGCACAGGCAGCCGAAAGCACCGGGGACCCGCGGCAGGACGACCTGGCCGACGCCCTGCAGCCGCTTATCAGCAAGCGCGAGGACAAACTGCTGCCGGAGACGAAGAAAACCCTGGATGGCTGGCCGGAGCTGAAGAAAGCCTATGGGCAGGACGTCCTCGTCACCAGGGTCCGCGACAAGGAGATCCGCAATGAGCTTGTCACCACCACTCTCTCGGGGACGAAAATCCCGCGGGTCTGCCTGCCCGATTTCGAGGACTGGGGACAGATCGTCAAGTGGACCCGCAAGGAGAACCTGCCCGGATTCTTTCCCTACACCGCCGGCCTCTTCCCCTTCAAGCGAACCGCCGAGGACCCGAAGCGCCAGTTTGCCGGCGAAGGGACGCCGGAGCGCACCAACCGCCGCTTCCACTACCTGACCGAAAACGATCCCGCCAAGCGACTCTCCACCGCCTTCGACAGCGTCACCCTCTACGGGGAGGACCCGGACGAGCGCCCCGATATCTACGGCAAGGTCGGCGAGAGCGGCGTGTCGATCTGCACTCAGGATGACATGGACAAGCTCTTCGCCGGCTTCGACCTGTGCGACCCGATGACCAGCGTCTCGATGACCGTCAACGGACCGGCGCCGATCCTGCTGTCCATGTTCTTCAACACGGCCATCCGCCAGCAGCTTGACAGGTTCCGCAGCGAGCAGGGGCGCGAACCGGGCGAGGAGGAGCGCGAGGAGATCCGCGCCCGCACCCTGCGGACGGTCCGCGGCACGGTGCAGGCCGACATCCTCAAGGAGGACCAGGGACAGAACACCTGCATCTTCTCCACCGAGTTCGCCCTCCAGCTGATGGGCGACATCCAGCAGTATTTCATCGACCGGAAAGTGCGCAACTACTACTCGGTCTCGATCAGCGGCTACCATATCGCCGAGGCCGGCGCCAACCCGATCAGCCAGCTCGCTTTCACCCTGGCCAACGGCTTCACCTACCTCGAGTACTACCTGTCGCGCGGCATGAACATCGACGAGTTCGCCCCCAATCTCTCCTTCTTCTTCAGCAACGGTCTCGACCCCGAGTACACGGTCCTCGGCCGGGTGGCGCGGCGCATCTGGTCGGTGGTAATGAAAGAGCGTTACGGCGCAAACAAGCGCAGCCAGATGCTCAAGTACCACATCCAGACCTCGGGACGCTCGCTGCACGCCCAGGAGATGAACTTCAACGACATCCGCACCACCCTGCAGGCGCTGATGGCCATCTACGACAACTGCAACTCGCTGCACACCAACGCCTACGACGAGGCGGTGACCACTCCCACCGAGGAGTCGGTGCGCCGCGCCATGGCGATCCAGATGATCATCACCAGGGAGCTGGGGCTGGCCAAAAACGAGAATCCCCTGCAGGGCTCGTTCATCATCGAAGAGCTGACCGACCTGGTCGAAGAGGCGGTGATGGCCGAGTTCGATCGCATCAACGAGCGCGGCGGCGTGCTCGGCGCCATGGAAACCCAGTACCAACGCAGCAAGATCCAGGAAGAGTCGATGCTCTACGAACACAAGAAGCACTCGGGCGAACTGCCGATCGTCGGCGTCAACACCTACCTCAACCCAAATGCCGACGATGGCTACGAGATCCCCGGCGAGCTGGCCCGCGCCACCCCCGAGGAGAAGCGCGCCCAGATCGAGAACCTGCGGGCCTTCCAGGAGAAGCACCGCGAAGCTGCCGTCGATGCGCTCAAGCAACTGCAGCAGGTCGCCGAGAGCGGCCGCAACATCTTCGCCGAGCTGATGGAGACGGTGCAGGTCGCCTCGCTGGGACAGATCACCAGCGCCCTCTACGAGGTCGGCGGCGAGTACCGGCGCAACATGTGAGGACGGGAAACGGCCTTTCCACCATCCCCACCGGGAAGAACGGGGCATCGTCCCGACCGACCTCCCCAACGCCCTGACCGCGGTCAGTCACATCCCGCAGCAGAAAGGACTTTCATTATGGAAAACAGGCTTCCCCACCTGTTCGAAGAAACCCGGATCAATGGCCTTGCCCTCGACAACCGTCTCGTACGCTCCGCCACCTGGGAGGGGATGTGCGACGAAAAGGGAGGGCCGACGCCGCAACTGACGGAACTTTACCGGGAACTGGCCCGGGGCGGCGTCGGACTGATCATCACCGGCTTCGCCTTCGTCAGCGCCGACGGCAAACCGCTGACGGGAGCCATGGGCCTGCATGATGATGCTTTCAGAAAAGAGTTTCGCGACCTCACCCGCGCCGTCCATGAAGAAGGAGGGCGAATCTGCGCGCAACTCGGTCATGCCGGCGGCCAGACCCGGCATGCCCTGATCGGCGGCCCCCCGCTGGCTCCCTCGGCCGTTGCCGCCCCCCAGTACAAACCGGAGATCCCACGGGAAATGAGTCCGGAGGAAATCGATCGCATCGGCGAAGCCTTCGCCGCGGCCGCGCGAAGGGCCAGGGAGTGCGGTTTCGATGCGGTGCAGCTTCATGCCGCCCACGGCTATTTATTCAACCAGTTCCTCTCGCCGCACACCAACCGACGCTCCGACGGCTACGGAGGCGACTGGCGGCAGCGCAGCCGTTTTCTTCTGGAGACCCTGGCACGGATCCGACGGGCGGTGGGGGACAATTATCCTGTCCTGGTCAAGCTCAACGGCAGCGACAATCTCGACGACGGGCTCTGTCTCGGCGAGGCCATCCTCATCGCCGAGGCCCTGGAGAAGGCCGGCATCGATGCCATCGAAGTCAGCGCCGGCACGCCGGCCTCCGGCAACCGCGTTCCGCTGCGCACCGGCATAACCTCCCCCGAAACCGAGTCGTACAACCTGCTGTTGGCCCGGGCGATCAAGAAATCGGTCAGCTGCCCGGTCATGGCGGTCGGCGGCATCCGCAGCTACTGGACGGCCCGGGACATCATCCGCCGGGGCGACAGCGACTACATCTGCCTGAGCCGGCCGCTGATCCGGGAACCACGCCTGCCGGGACGCTGGCGGCATCCTTACGGCGGGACCCTTGCACGATGCATTTCGTGCAACGGCTGCTTCAAGACGGCACTCAGGGGGAATTTTTCCTGCATGGCTTTAGGTGGCGGCCGACAATAGAGACTGCAGCGAGGAAGCTGGAGCGGCGAGAGGTTCCGGTCTGAACGGGAGACGGCAGGGGCAAAACGACCGCGGGTGCCGCAAGGAGGATTATTAAAGCTCCTCCGGGGGCCGGATAAAACTTTTTGCGCGGGGAAAACCAGAGAAGCTGAAGGGTCCGGCGCGGCCCCGATGGGGGCCGCGCCGGGCGGGGGAGGGAACAGCGGTCTAGAAATCCCAGAAGGCGTCGATTTCCTCGCCGGTGAAATCCCAGACCACGTTGTGCGGCGGCACCGGATCGGACTCGAAGAACTCGGGCAGGCGGTCGTCGGCGTTGGTGAAGCCCGCGGCCTGATTGAAGGCGTGCTCGGTCTTCAGGATCGTCTTGCCCAGGTTGGTGACGTCGTCACCCGTCAGGCTGAGGCCGAAGCGGGCGTTGATCAGGTCGATCAGCGCCGGCAGACACTCGGGGACATCCAGGGCCGGGAAGGCGACGAAGAGGCACATGCCGGTGCTGTCCACCGCGGCGGTGGCGATCTGCAGGTTGCGGGAGAGCTCGACCTGGCCATCCTTCTTCAAGGGATCGACCGCTCCGCCGACGCCCAGGATGTTGGTGGCAACGGCGTAGCCGGCGGTGTGGTCGGCGCCCATGGTGCTGGTGGCGTAGGTGATGCCGATTCCCTTGACGCTGCGCGGATCATAGGCGGGAATCCCTTGACCCTTGACCACCGGCACCCGGGTCTGGCCGTAGACTCGGCCGACCTCGGCGGCACCGCCACCGAGGACGCGTCCCAGCGGGGTGCCTTCGGCGACCTCTTCCTGGAGCAGCCGGATGACCTCCTTGCCGTCGCCGAAGGGCAGGATGCCGGCCTCCATGGCGACACCGAACATGACGGCCGTCTCGATGGAGTCGACGCCGATGTCGTCCATGACGTTGTCGGCCTTGGCGATGTCGTCCAGGACGTCGATGCAGCAGTTGGCGCCAAGCCCCCAGATGGTCTCGTATTCGAAACCGGAGGTGATGTACTGCCCCTTGTCGTCGACGTATTCCTGGGAGCATTGGATGATGCAGCCGGAGTGGCAGCCGTGCTTGGTCTTGCCGCCGCGGGTGTCGATCGTCTCGTGCATGGTCTCGCCGGAGATCTTGTCGTGCCCCTCGAACTGCCCGTAGCGGAAGTTGCGGGTCGGCAGGCCGCCGGCCTCGTTGAGGACGTTGACCAGCACGTTGGTGCCGTAGGTCGGCAAGCCCTCGCCGCTTACCGGGTGCTCGAGCATCGTCTTGGCGAAGACGCGGGCCGCGGTCTTGAACTTCTCGGGATCGGCGATGGTGACGCCGGGGGCGTCGGTATCGTCGATGCTGATGTACTTGATCTTCTTCGCGCCCATGACGGCGCCCAGGCCCCCGCGGCCGTGGCTGCGGATCTTGTGGTCGGGATCCTTGACGGAGATGTTGGCGGCGGCCATCTTCATCTCGCCGGCCTGGCCGATGGTAACCACCCCGGTCTTCTTGCCGAGCCTTTCGGTGACGGCCTGGATGACGGCGAAGTTGCCCTTGCCTACCAGTTCGGTTTCCTCGGCGATGGTGACCCCGTCCTTGTCGACGTGCAGGTTGTAGAAGCAGTCCTTTTCGGGCATCCCCTCGATGATCAGCGCCTTGATGCCCAGCCTGGCGAACTGCTGGGCCGAGGTGCCGCCGGCGTTGGACTCCTTGATGGTGCCGGTCAGGGGGCTCTTGGCGCCGGCGGACATGCGGCCGGATTGGGCGGCGGTCGTGCCGGAGAGCAGGCCGGGGGCGAAGACGAGCTTGTTGTTGGGACCCAGCGGGTGGCAGGTCGGCGGTACCTCGGCCGCGACGATGTTCGAGGTCAGGCCCCGGCCGCCGAGTCCGAGCCACTCCGTCGGCACCTTTTCGACTTTGGTGGTGAGGTCGGTCATGTTGACGCGATAGATCTTGTCCATTCCTTTACTCCCTTCCCTTTTCCTGTCCATGGTCGGCGTTTTCCGAACACTCCTTTCCACATGGGAGGCCCGGCCGTTTCCAGCGGGACCCGTCGGCCTGGCGCCATGGGGTTCGACCCCGGCAGGCGGCCAGACTCGGAGGTTGAATCATCGACAGCTAAAGACGCACGGTCGACTATCCATTGTAAACCATGCCGGCAACTGCGCAACAGGAGGTGGCAAATTTCCAGGACACCGGAAAAGGGAATTTCCGAGAGCCCTCTCCCCCCTCGGGACAAGGGCATCGAAGCCGCTGCGGCCCCGATCCGTCATAATCGTGGTACAATTTCACTAGACGATCCGCGGATAATCGGACTTTTCAGTCCGGCGGCGATCTCCGATGGATCGGAGCCTTACCCTGAACCCATGGCAAGAGAGGGAGGGAGTTCATTTTCCCCATGTCACGACCCTGCAAAATCGGCCTGGCCCTCGGAGGCGGGGGTGCCCGGGCCCTCTCTCACATCGGCGTCATAGCGGGACTGGAAAAGCACGGCATCGCCGTCGACGTCGTCACCGGCACCAGCATGGGGGCCATCGTGGGCGCCATGTACGCCGCCCGTGGCGACCTGACTGGACTCCGGAAGACCATCGCGGCCTACCTGCAGAGCGAGGAGTTCTCCGACTCGGGATTCGATTTCTTCAGGGAACTCGATGCCAACGGGGAGGGGCTGCTCTTTCACGTGGGTCACCTGGCGCGACGCGGACTGTTCAACGCCCTCATGGTGACCCGCACCGCCATGGTCGGCGACGAAACCGCCGAGCGCAACTACTCCTACCTGGTCGAGGATCTGGAGATCGAGGAAACCCGCATCCCGTTCGCCGCCGTCGCCCTCGACCTGATCAGCGGCGAGGAAGTCATCCTCGACCGCGGCCCCCTGCGCCGCGCCATCGCTGCCTCCTGCGCCATGCCGGGGGTACTCAGCCCGGTGGAGGACGACGGTCGGCTGCTGGTCGACGGCGGCTGGGCCGAGGCCGTTCCGGTACGCGCCGCCCGCAAACTCGGCGCCGATTTCGTTATCGCCGTCGACGTCGGCGCCCCCCCGCCCTCCTTCGACGAGCCGCGCAATGCCCTCGACGTCATCGCCCGGGCCGACGCCCTTGTGCGCGGCTCCCTCTGCGACGAACAGCTCGAATCGGCCGACATCGTCCTGCGACCGCGCAACGGCGTGAGCCACTGGGCCGATTTTTCCACCGCCGATCAGGCCATCGCCCGGGGAGAGGAGGAAATCGACCGGCGCCTGAAGGCTCTGCGTCGGACGATCGCCAGGGCGAAGAGGCGAACCTGGTGGCGGTGGGGCGCGAAGACGGTCGAGCGGGGCCTCCACCCCGGCCCCCCGGACGATCTGCGGACGGCGGAAGAGCGCCAGGGCCAATGAACGGACCCGCTCCCCGGTGCGGGATTTCGGAATGACCTCCCGATCCCCGCACTCCCTCGTGAATCACCTGCGGACTCGCGGCCGGCGGACAGGAGCGCTCCTGTCGGCGATCTCGACGTAAACCTCGGCCCCGCGCAGCCGCAGGGCCCCCTCCGAGCGAAGGTCCCGGTAGCTCTTGCCCCGCCCCCAATCCCGGTCGTAGATCAGCCGACTCCCGCGGGAACGCCTCCCCTTCCCGTGGTCGTCGATCACCAGGGTTCCCTCGTGGTAGCTGACATGGAGCCGGCCCCGGTGGCCGTCGGCAGAGACCGCAACGATCTCTTTCGACTCGCCGTCGGCGATCTTGAACGCCAGCGGCCGGCAGGTGCGGCGCTTGCCGGCGATCTCCATCGTCGCGCCCCGGATCGTCACCCGCAGCAGGTCGCCGTAGCTGCCCTCGCCCCGGTAGATCGCCTCGACGCGCAGTCGTTGCAGCCGGGTCTCCTCCGCCTCGCGGGCCGCCTGCCGCTCCGCCTCGATGGCCCGCAGGCGGGCACGCTCCGCGGCGGCCTGGCGGGCGGCGAGCTGGCGCGCCTCGTAGATCCGCATCGCCTCCAGGTGCTCGCTCTCGCTCATCGCGCTCCATCTCTCCTGAGGAACCCCGTAGATGGTCGGCGTGCAGGCCGTCAACACGGCAAAGAGCAGGGCCAGGGCCGTAATGGTCCATCCTTTCATTGCATTCTCCTTCACGGAATCGACGGCGTCGTCAGCTCGTCTCGTCGACGGAAAAAAAAACGGGCCTTCACCCGGCAGGCGGGCGGGGCCGGTGATGGGTGACAGTCTAGGGAAAAAAGGGGGGAGGTTCATCAGATATCGCCAGGCATGCGGTGCGATGTCGGGTCGGTCAGGGCGATGAGGTGGCGGCTGCTGGCGTCACCTCATCGCGTTTCACCGGCGACGGCCTCTATGGCGGCGGCCGTCCCCGAAGTGTCCGCCGTGTCGATGTCCTCCAAAACGATGTCCCCGGTTGAAATGGCCGCCCCGGAAATGCCCTCCGTGGCGATGACCGCCGTGAAAATGTCCACCGTGGTACACGTAGCCCAGGCCGATGGAGAGGCTGAAGGGGTACCAGTAGGGATAGCCGTATCCCCACGGGTCGTAGTAACCGTGCGGGTAGTAGGGCCGGTAGTAAGTCCTCGGAGCCTCCCGCGGGTAGACGGTGGTGTGACGCTCGACCGTCGGAGGCGCGGACCTCTCTGCGGTGACGATGCGCCAGGTGCCGTCCGGCTGACGGCAGGCGGTTCCGTAGCCCTGCTCTTCCCGACCGCCGATGACGATGGTCTCCTGGAATTCGCGGCACGGCTGGCCCTGGACGTTCTGGAAGGTCTTGACAGGAACCACCGATCCGCTACCGCCGGTGTCGGGGTTCACCCAGGTGGAGGCCTGATTGGTCCGGTTGTATTCCAGGGCGCTCTGGAGGGGATCGCCGGATGTGCCATAAGGCTGGGCGACGGCGGAGGCAACCCCCGCGACGGCCCAAAGCAGAATCGTCAGCACGAGAATCGTCCTTTTCATGGCTTCTCTCCCCGGGACCGTTCGTCCCGCCGGAAGCGGCGCCGGACCTCCCCGGCATTTCACCACCCTCCGGTCCGAAAGGCCCCATTTGCTCTCCCTCACACTTCCATTATACCTGAATCGGTGGGTTCATAGCGGCCGGAGAATGTCCGTTCACCCGGTCTCCTCCCCCAACCCGGGCACCCTCCGGTAAAACTCCGAAAGCTCGACCATCGCGGGCTCGACATCGGCGGGTCCGGCCGCATCCCCGCGGAGGCGAATCGTCTCGACCAGCGAACCGACGCGGGCAAGAAAGTCCGAGGCATAGGCCTGCGCCTCGTCGTCGGCCGGGGCGAAGATGGCGATGATCGCCCCGTTCATCCACTCATCGAACTTGAAGTTGCGCAACAGCGTGCGCGCCATGTAATGGGCAGCGCTGGTGCTCATGCCGGCGGCGACGGAGGACTGGTAAGCGGTGGCGTAGGCCAGGGCGCCGAAATAGACCAGTCGCTGTTCGGGTTCGTCCTCGGTGCCGGGGGGATAGGCGATATTTGCGCTGACGAGGGCCCAGACGGGTTTATAGAGCGTCGAGAACTTGCGCTTTTTCCGGAAGATTTCGAGTACGTACATGGCGGCTCCGATCTGTGACGACGGCGACGGATTTACGATCCAGGCGGCAAGGAGGGCGGATTCCGAATCCCTCGTAACATTGAATCAAGCATGCTGTCCACGGAAACTCGGCAAGAATACAACCGGAGACTGCCGATTTCGCGCGAAAACAAAAAAACGCCCGCGCCTCGCCGGCACCGAGCGGCCTCATCGATCTTCCCTGCGGTCCTCCCCAACTTGCATCGTACCCTCCGGCAACGAAAAACGAACGCGTCAAGATAGATACTTTCGCAAGAAAGCAAAATAGCAGCCCGCCAAGCAAAAAGCGCCAAATGCAAGGCGCGCAATTGTCGAGCAATGAGGCGTACTTACGTACGTCGAAGCAGCCAGGGCACTTGCCGCAACGCAGCAGTTGGCGAGTTTTTGCGACGCCAGCAAGATACCTTCGCCGCTGTGGCAATGTCAAATCGAAAGGCCGTAAGTTCGCCTCCCCCGGCAGGCGAATGCAAAGGAGGCGCCCGCCGTCACACCTCCTCCTCGGGGAAGAAATCGATCTTCGTGGCCGACCTCTTCAGCAGAAAGCGCAGCGCTCCCGCCTTCCTCGCCTGCACCAGGCGGATGGCGGGAGCGGCCATGCCCGAATCGACCAGGGCGTCCTTCAGGAGGGGGTTCTGCCGCACCAGGATGGCGGCCATCTTGCCGGCCTCTTCCGGGCTTCTCGCCCGCACGAAGCAGCGGGCGTTGAAGCCGAACTTCCCCGGCTCCCCATCTCGGTCGAAGAGGAAATTCTTCCCCTGGAGCTCGATCTCGAATTTTTCCATTCCATCCTTCTTCCGGTCGCCTTCCGCCCCGCTCCCGTCAGCCGCCATCAGCCCGTCTCGAACTGGCGGCGGGTAAAACGGGAGATACTGTTGAGCGCCTTGACCGAGGCCATCTCCAGGTTGTCGACGATCTGCCCGGTAGTCGAGGTCAGCCGGGCATGGACCAGCAGCAGGGGAATCGCCGCCATCAGACCGAAGGCGGTAGTGTTCATCGCCACCGAGATGCTGGCCGAGAGCAGGTCGGCCTTCTCGGCCGGGTTGGCGTTGGCGACCGCGGTGAAGGCCTCGATCAGGCCCATGATGGTGCCGAGAAGCCCGAGCAGGGTGGCGATGTTCGACAGCAGGGCCACGTAGGGGGTGCGCTGCTCCAGCTGCGGGATGATCTCCATCATGCCCTCCTCCATGGCGATCTCGATGTCCTCGCGGCGCCGCACCGCACCCTGGCGAGCCAGCCCCATGCCGAGCATCCGTGCCATGGTCGCGTCCTCCTCGTCGACCAGGGCCCGAGCCCGGTCGAACTCCCCTTCGGCCAGCAGCGGCTGCAAATCCTCCCACACCCGCTGATTCTCGATGCGGATGCGTTTGAGGTGAATCCAGCGTTCGACGGCGATGCCCATGCCGGCCGCGAAGACCAGCAGGATGGGGTACATGAAGAGGCCGCCTTTCTGAAAGAAGCCCACCAGACCGAAAAGAATATCCATTTTTCTACTCCCGAAAAGAAGAACGTCCGGTTTGTAAACCCCGCGGCTTCACCGAACCCGCGGGGTGAGGTTGAAATTATTCCGACTCCAGGGTCATCCCTGAATCGGTGAGTTTGATTTTTCTCCCCGGATTTCTGAGTATTTGGCAGATGCCGGAAAGTGAGGAGTGAAGCGTGAGGGGTGAGGCGTAATTCTTCAGGCGAAAACAGGGCCTTGGATTTTTCCTCCTCACGCCTAACTCCTCACTCCTCCCGGATTCAGGTCAGCGACCGATAATATCCATCACCCCCGCGATCAGCTCCGGGGCGATCTGCAGCCTGCCTTCCGTCATCCCGTGCCGGGCCTTTTCCAACGCCGCGAAGTAGTAGTCCCGGGGGACATAGAGGCTCCCCGCCAGAAGCGTGGAGGCGAGCAGCAAACCGAGCAGCGCCGTGCTCCTGATCTGCGGGACCAGAGCCCGCGCCGCCCCGTGCGTCCGCATCCGCTCGGAAAAATAGCTCCACCTCTTGCGCAGCGGCCACTTCCTCACCGGCTCCCGGCAGGACCAGAAAGCGTCGTGTACGGCGACGATCCACATCAGCATCGCCAGGGGCAGGGCCGCGAGCGCACCGACGAAAATTATTTCAAACACGGCGCCGTCGGGGCCGGGGTGGAGAAAGGGCCAGAACCGGCCGGCAAGGACCACCAGGAGCGCCGAGCAGATGCCGAGGATTCCGAAAAGGCCGAAGAAGATACCCTTTTTCGGCTGCCCGTTCAGAAACTGCCCCCATCCCGGAAAGGCGAGGGAGCAGAGCAGGGGCCAGAACTCGATACCCACTCCCCGAAAGGGCTCGCCTCGCGTTTCGGCCGCCCGGCCGTAGGCGTCGACGGCACTGGAGAACCAGGCGAAGAGCAGAAGGGAGAGGGTTCCCGCCGACCATGCAAGGAGAAGGGAGGCCGGAAGTCCACTCGCGGTAGCCAGGCCGGCGACTGCATCGGGGAACATGACGAGGTACCAGGCCGTGCAGCAGAAGGCCGCCATGGCCGCCATCAGGGTTGCGCCCCGACCGAATTGCCGGAGATAGAGGTGCCCGCTTCCCCACACCAGCATGTCGAGACAGACGGCGAGAACCGGGCTTTTTCGCAACGACTTGGTCTCCGGCCGGCCGGCGGCGGCATCCTGGATTTCCGGCTGCTTCCGGACCGCAGGGCGACGCAGGTTGTCGTCGTCGATAACCCAAACCTTCTGGCTCATTGTCCGCTCCTGTCTCGATAGTTTCGATTCAAGGTTCTGTAAACCGCCCGTTCGCTGCGCTCACTCAAGCCGCAAAGTTCGCGGAGACAAACTCCAAAAAACACCAAAGCAGACTTTCTTGGCGTTCTTTGCGCCTTGGCGGTGAAACGATTTTGTTCTGAACAACTTCAGCCGGCCGCACCTCCCCTCAACCCGCCGGCAAGAAGTCGATCGGATAAAGGATGGTGATCCGCGGCACTTCCTCCTTCGGCCCGAAGTTGAACCTCTCGACCCGTGCGACGATCCTGTCGACGAGCTCCGGCGAGGCCAGGTCGGTCGACTCCACGCCGCAGGCGGAGACCTCGCCCCCCGGCTCGATGGTGAGACGCAGCAACAGCTTGCCGCGCAGGGTCGGGTCCTTGCGCAACTCCTTGTTGTAGATCCGGTAGAGCGTCGCCTTGTAGCGGTCGAAGACGATCTGGATCTCTTCGTCGGTCCGGGCCGGTCCGGGGCCGTCGCTCAGCGGCCTGCCCCCCTCGGCCAGACCCGCAACCGCGCTCTCGACCCGGGCGATGCCAACGCCGCCGATGCGGCCGGCATTGCCGCCTCCGCCTCCCTCGCCGGTTCCACCGTATCCGAGGTTGCGGCTGATGCGGGCGTTGCCGATCCCCCCGCTGGCGCCCTTCGCCTGGATCGCCACCAGCGAGCGTTGCGGCCGGGCCTGTCCGGCCGCAAGCGAAGCATCCTTGTCCAGGCGGGCCTCGACGCCGAGCTTCGCCACCGGCGTCTCGTCCATCAGATCGGAGAAGGAGTTCTTGAAGGCCAGCACCCCGGTGCTTTCGGCCTTTTTCCGCGCCGCCTTCGCTCCGGCGACGGCGGGAGCCGGCTCCGACTTCTCCCGGCCCGGCCGCTTCGGTTTCGGCCCGGCCTTTTTCGTCTCTTCAGCCTTCTTCGGCTCGGGGACCTGCCCCTCCTTCTCGGGCTTCTTCTCGGGCTCCGCCGCCGGTTCGGGCAGGGAGACCGGCTCGGGCACAGGCGGCTCCTTTTTAACCAGCATGGCCAGCCGCTCCGGGATCTCGACCACCACCTCGTTGCGGTCCGGGATGGGCAGATCGACCAGGGGGACGAGCGAGCCGAAGACAATGCTCACAAGGAAGGAGACGAGCAGGACACGACGAAAGCGCCCTTCGCTCTCCCCGTCGCCGGTCCAGGGCATGATCGCCTTCCGGGCCGGATGGGGGTCCATCTCCCGCTCGACGGAGAACTCTTCCAGCCGACGCTCCTCGCGGGCATGGGCCTGGCGGACTTCCTCGTCCAGGTCGTCCAGCTCGTCCAGCACCCCGTCGATCCGGGTCTTGACAGCCTGCTCTTTCTCCAGGCTCTCCCGGATCTGCGACTCGAAATTCTCGATCCGCTCCCGCAGGCGCTGCCGGTGCCCCTCGGCTTCTGCGAGCCGGGGCGCGTCCTCCCAGAAGAGTTCGCCCGACCCCAGCTCTTCCAGCTTGTCGAGGGCGGCGCAGACCTCCCGCAGGGCGTCGAAGCGCTGCCGGTCGGCCGAGAAGTCCTCAAGCTCCGCCTCCGCCGCGCGCCGCTCTTCCTCGAGCCGGGCCAGCTTCTCCTCGGCCTGCCCGATCTGCGCGTTCAGAGGCTCCAGTTCGTGCTGCAATATGGAAGTTTCCACGGCGTCCACGCTAGCTTTGCGAGGCCTTCTGGATGACGGCGAGGGAGATCCTGCCGTATCCGGAACGCGTGCAGGTTGACATCACTTTCTTGAGGGCACGGAAGGGGATCGTCTTGTCCGCCAGCAGGGTGATTTCCTTGCTTTGCATGGCGGTCCGGGTGTTGATCCCGATGATGTTGCGCTCCAGCTGATCGAGGCGCTCGGTGATCTCCCCGATGGTCTCGCGCCTGGAGTCGAGCAGCTCGGCGGTGCCGATCACGGGCTCGCCCTGGACAAGAACCTGCTCGGGTCCGACCATGACCACCACCGTCTCCCTCGGCTTGGTCTCGACCACCGAATCGGGCAGCTTTATCTGCTTCGGGGTCGAGAGCACCTCGCTGGAGGATGAATTGGCGAGCAGGAAGAAGACCAGGATGGTGAAGACGTCCATCAGCGCGGTAAGGTTCAGCGCCGAGACCTTCTTCCTGTTTCGCTCCATCCGTTTCATGCGTCGGGTATTCCTCATGGCGCATCTCCGATCGATATATTGGGGAAGAGGACCACCTTGCCTACTTCTTCACCGTCCTTCTCCCGCACTTCGGCGCCGCGCACCGTGTCCATCACCTGGATCAGGTGATCGTATTCGATGTCCGGCTCCATCAGGACGGTCGCGTCTTCCTTCTGCGGATAGTCCTTCTTCAGGGCAAGAAGCATTTCGGAGAGGCCGGCCAGGTCGTAGCGGTCGTCCTTCTTCGGAATCTCCGCCGTCACGGTCGCACCGTTTGCCAGCTGCAGCCCCGAATCGCGGACGATCACCTCGATGGCGAAGTCGGGCTTCGCGGCCGGGCCGCCGGCGGCGGTCGGCACGCTCAGCTCCATGATCGTCACCCGGGAGAAGACCGCGCTGATGAGAAGAAACGGCACCAGCACCACCATCAGGTTCAAAAAGGTGGTGATATCGAGCTGCGGCGCCTCTTTCGTCCGGCTTCTGTAATGACGTCGTCGGGCCATGATCAACTCGTCCTGAACTGGCGACGGGCGGTGTTGGTGATGCTGTTGAGCGCCTTGACCGAGGCCATCTCCAGGCTGTCGACGATCTGCCCGGTGGTCGAGGTCAGCTTGGCGTGGATCAGCAGCAGGGGGATCGCCGCCATCAGGCCGAAAGCGGTGGTGTTCATCGCCACCGAGATGCTGGCCGAGAGCAGGTCGGCCTTCTCGGCCGGGTTGGCGTTGGCGACCGCGGTGAAGGCCTCGATCAGGCCCATGATGGTGCCGAGCAGTCCGAGCAGGGTGGCGATGTTCGACAGGAGGGCCACGTAGGGGGTGCGGCGCTCCAGCTTGGGAATGATCTCCATCAGGCTCTCCTCCATGGCGATTTCGATGTCCTCGCGGCGCCGTACCGCGCCCTGGCGCTCCAGGCCCATGCCGAGCATCTGCGCGATGGTCGCCCCGTTATCGCCGACCATTTCCCGCGCCTTGTCGAACTCCCCCTGCTCCAGCACGGGGTAGAGTTCATCCCATGCCTTGCGGTTCTCGCTGCGAATGCGGCCGAGGTGAAACCAGCGCTCGACGGCAATACCCATACCGGCCAGGAAGACCAGCAGGATGGGGAACATGAAGAGGCCGCCCTTCTGGAAAAACTCTACAATCGAATAGATGCCCATTATTTTTCTCCTGTTCCATGTCTCACGCGAAGACGAGAAGAGCGCGAAGAAAACCGTATTTTTCTCCGCGGCCTCTGCGGCTCTGCGTGAGTTATTGCTGTTTAAAGGTTTATTGATCCCAGAATCCGGAACCGGCCAGGGTCTCCGACAGGTCCTGCTCGTGCCGGCCGGCCGGCTCCTCCGTTCCGACTTCATAGAAGGCGAGCTGCCGCATGAAGACCTCCCGGTCCACCGGAACGGCCCTCTCGTCCAGCATCATGCCCAGGCTGGTCTCCACGCCGATCTCGGAGCTCTTCCAGGGAACGATGTAGAGCGATTTCGGCGCCTCGTCGTTGCCCACGATCGACATCCCCGACAGCTCCTTCGGTTCGTCTGCCCGGTCGGCGGCCGTGGCCATTGCGACCGGCAGCAGAACCATGCACAGACACAAGAACGTTTTTCGCACCATGGTTCACCTCCTTGTTGGTCGGGGCCGCGCCGGGTGGTCCGGATCGGACGCGGCCCGCCCCTACGTTTATTGTTCCGACACGCAAGTTCAAAACTATGGACGTTCAGTCCAAACCTTTCAGGTGCTACTCAAATCCCCTCTCCCTGTGGGAGAGGGGGAATCCAGAAAGGTGCCCCCTCATCCGGCCTTCGGCCACCTTCTCCCTCAGGGAGAAGGGTTGTTGACATGAATCTGTTTTTCCCAAAGGACTTTCACTCCTCCACGACCTTATGGCGCCACGACCCGCAGGCGCAGGTCGGCGATCCAGATCGCGACCTGTTCGTCCTCCGGCATCGCCGCGTTGAAGATCTCGTATTGCTCCATCGCGCAGGCCGGATCGTCGAGATAGAGGTCGCAGAGAATCCCGAGGTTCCGGTGTGCCGGCAGGTACTCGGGAAAGCTCGCCAGCGCCTTCTCGTAGATCCGCCGGGCCTCGGCGAAGCGCCCGGCCTTGCGAAGGAGCAGGCCGTATTCATTGCTCGCCACCGGATGGCCGGGAAAGAGCCGCAGCGCCAGTTGCAGATACTGCTCGGCCTCCTCCGGCCGGTCGAGCCGCTCCAGGGCCAGGGCGAGGTCGATGTAGGGCGCGGTGACCTCCGGGGCTCCCTCGACCACCTCCTCCAGAAGGGCGGCGGCCTGCTCGAAATTCCCCTCCCCCATCAGGGCGACGGCGCGCTCGAAGCTCGCGCGCGAGGCGGCGTCCATGCCGGAAACTTCCCGGATGACGAACCCCTCCCTGTCGTCCTGGAGGCGGGTCACTGTCGGCCCCTCCGGTAGCGGAGGGGGCTCCTCGACGGGCGCGTTCCTGGCCGGGCCGCCGGTCGCGCAGCCGGCCAGGAACGCCAGCGCTACCGCCAGGACCGCGAACCCGGCGCGGGTACGGACTTTGATCCATCCCGTCAACTCTTTTCTTATTTCCTGCATCGCTGGACTCCTGCTCTCTTCGTCGGGTGGGCCGCCCCTGGTGGCACCGATCCAACGCGGCTGTAGGGGCGGCCCTTGTGGCCGCCCGGGCAGGCACAAGGCCTGCCCCTACAGGGGGGGGGCGACCTTGTACTTCTCCCCGACCTTTACCTCTCCTCCGACCGGCGCTTCATCCTTGACCGTTGCCGGTTCTGCAACCGACATCGACTCATCGTCCGGATTCGTTTTCGCAACCGATGCCGGTACTTCCCCTATCTTCTCTTTCGTCTCCACCCCCTGTTCGGGCGTTTCCACCGGCGCGGCCGCCCGGGCAGGCACAAGGCCCGCCCCTACGGATGGATGTTCGGCCTGAGTCTCTTCTTCGACAGTGGCCTCTTCTTCAACAAGCGCCGATTCGCCCTCTGCCCTCTTTATCTTCTCCGCCTCCTCTCCGGACTTTTCCGCCGGGGCGGCCGGAGGCTCCGGCCGGTCGATGGCGAAGGTGAAGGTGTCGAGCGAGGCGACGGGTCCGCTTGCCTGCTCCGGCTTGTCGTAGCGGGCGGGAACGAGTACGGCCAGTTTCCGCAGGCTGCGGTCGATCCAGTCGTTGTAGATGCCGCGGGAGACCAGCTCCAGGTTGCTTTCGTAAACGGCGATCGCCTGCTCCTCGAAGGGATACGCCTGCTCCTCGATGGCCAGTTCATACTGCTCCAGTTCGAGAGGGCTGAGCCCCTCCGGACGCTCGGAGTTCATCAGGGCCTTGCTGAAGTGGGCGTAGATCTCGCCCAGGTAGAAGGTCGCCGCGGCGGTTACATCGCCGACCTGGTAATCGAGCAGGTGGTTGAACGCCCGGGTCGCCGCCTTCATCCGGGCCTGCTTCTCCTTCAGGTTGGCCTCGATCGGCTTGACCAGGGCCACCTCGCTGAACCGGTCGTACTTGAGCTCGGCCAGCACCAGCGCGGCTCCGGCGGCCAGATGCCGGGTCCGGGCCGTGCGCTCCTCGCCGGCTGCGCCGTCGATGGCGACGATCCGCCCGAGCTCGGCCAGGTAGCCCTGGCGGTCGCCGGCCGCCTTGAGCAGGGCGGCTATCTTGTCGCGCGTCTCCAGGTTGAGTTCGACCGGCCGGGAAAACTGCTCCGCGTAGCGCCGGTAAACCTCGAGCGCCCGGCCGTCGCTGCCTGCCTCCCGGTACAGCTCCGCCGCCGTCAGCAGGGCCTCCCGGCGCACCTCGTCGTCCCGCGACTCCCGTTCGATCCTTTCGTATTCCCCGGCCGCCAGACTCGCCTTGCCGTCCAAGCGGTAGACGTAGGCGATCTTCTTGGTCACCTCGGGCTGCAGCTCGTGTCCGGGGAAGGCCTCGCGGAAGGCCGTCAGCACGGCCGCCGCCGCCGGCCAGTCCTCCAGGAGGATCAGGGCCGTCGCGGCGTCGAACTCGGCATTCGGGCGGATGCTCGAGGTCGGGGCCAGGCGCCCGACCCGCAGGAAGTGCTCGGCCGCCGCCCGGTAATCCTTCGCGCGGTTGGCCTGCTCGCCCTGCTTGTAGATCGCCGCGGCCAGATTGTCGACCAGCCCCGCACGGGCCGGGTCCTCTTCGGGGAGCAGGGCGAGCACCTGCCCGTAGCCCTCTTCGGCTTCGGGGTAGCGATTCAGCTCGTAGCAGGAATGGGCGATGACCAGCCAGGCGGCCCGCCGCACTTCGGCGTCTGCCGCGGGGAAGAGTTCGATGAGCCGGCGGCCGGCGGCCAGGGCCCGTTCGTGCTCGCCCATGGCGTAGAGGTCGTCGGCGGCCGCCCCGAGGACGATCGCCGCCTTTTCGTGCTGCGGGAAGGCCTCGGCGAAGGCCAGCGAGCTGCGGACGACCTCCTGCCGGGCCGCGTCTTTCTCTCCGGACGCCACGGCGGCCAGGTGCCGGCGCCAGGCGTAGACCGCCGCGTAGCCGGCGGTGGCCGATTTTTCGTGCGCCGGATAGTCGTAGGCGGTCTTCTCGTATTCCACCGCCGCCTCGCCCGGCGAGCCGTTTTCCAGCAGCAGATCGGCCATCTGGTAGTTGATCGCGGGCGATTCGTCCTCTTGCGGGAAGGAGACGAGAAACGCCCGGTACCAGCGCAGCGCCTCGGCGAAATGCGCCTCCTTCTCCCCGGGCCTGGGCGGCTTCTGATAGAGGGCGTGGTAGTGGTTCGCCAGGTCGATCAGGTTCGTCTTCAGGTCGGCGAGGACCTCCGGACGATCTGACGGCTTGAAATGCTGCCAGTATTCGGCCTGCAGGCCGTAGTTGGTGGCGAAGGCCTTCTTCGCCTCGATGACGAGGCTGGGGAAGGCGCCCTTCTCGTCGATTTCGATGACCCGCATGTGGAAGCGCGGCGACTGCTCGTGGAAGGGGTTGCGGCTGACGAAGGCGTTGTAGGCGGCGGTGGCGTCGCTGTAACGCCGCTTGTCGAAATAGTATTCGGCAAGCTGGGCGTAGACGCGGTTTTCGTAGCTGCGCCGTCCCCGGCGGGAGAAATAGTCCACCACCGCATCGGCGCCGCCGAGGTAGGAAAAGCTCAGGCTGATGACGCGGAAGGTATCCTCGGTGCGCTTGCGTTCCGGCTCGTCCTCGGTCTGGGCGAAGTCGTAGCCCGCCGACACCTTGTTGTCGAGCAGCGCGATGAATTCATCGAGGGCCTCCTCGTAGAGCTCCTGCTTGTAGAAGGTCCAGCCGAGCTTGTAGAGGGCGAGGTCGAAGAAGGACGAACCGACGCCGATCTCGACGATGCTCCTGTAGGCGTCCTCGGCGTCGAGGTATTTGCGGTGGACAAAAAAGTATTCGCCGCGCCGGAACTGCACCTCGTCGAGGTAGCGGGAGGCGGGGTAGTCTTTCACCATCCGGTCCATCACCTCCATCGCCTCCTCGATCCGTCCCAGCTCCTCGTAGGCGCGCGACATCTGGTAGAGCACCTGGTCGTTGCGCTTGTAAGCGGGGTAATCGGCGAGCAGCTTGCGGTAGAGTTCGATGGCCTCGACGGCCCCGGCCCGGTTAAGATCGTCGGCTCCGGCAACGTCGGCGACATTCGGAGTTCGGGTCGCCCGGCTTTCGAAGTCCTCAACGGTTTCCCCTTGTTCCGGAACAGAGGCCGCAGCCCTTTCCCCCTCCCTGGATGGGAGGGGGCCGGGGGGAAGGTGTTGCCCGTCGGAGGCAAAAAGGTCCGAGCTTTCACCCCCACCCCGGCCCGCCCCGCCTCCTCCGCCATAGCTGCCCTGGCTGCGGCGGCCGGGCATCAAGGGGGAGGGGGCCTGTGAATGGAGTCCGGCATTGCCGTCGGCGATGAGGCCGTACTCCCTTTCGACTTTCAGGTCCGCCAGACGGCGGATCGCCTCGGGAGCCAGGGGGGAGTCGGGTGTCTCCTCCAGAAAGCGCCGGTAGCTCGCCATCGCCTTTTCCAGACCGCCCCCGATCCGTTCCTGCCCGATTTCGATCCGCCGGCCGCGCAGCTCGGCGATCGTCCCCGAATGGTCGACCTCCACCGTGGCACAGGCGGCCAGCAGCAACGACAGGGCCAGGGCGGCAATTCGGATCATCCCCTTCATGGCTCCATCCTCTCCAGGCCCTCGGCCCTGGCGGCACGGTCGTAGCTGTCGGCCAGGGCGAAACGCGCCTTGACCTGGAACTCTTCGAGCCGCTGGCGGCGCGCGGAGAGTTCCCGCACCGCCAGCGTCTCCAGCAGGCTGCCCTGCCGGGCCATCAGCTTCTCCACCTTTTTCCGGGCGTCCCGGATCTCCATCCGCCGGCGACGGATGTCCTCGTCGAAGCCCCGGTAGCTCTGGGTGGCGGCCTGGCGGGTGCGCACGAAGGCTTCGTACTGCCGCTGCAGCTGCTCGATGACCCGGTCCAGCTCGCGCTGGTGGCGGCAGGCATCGGTCAGGCGTCGGTCGTATTCGGTCCGGATGTTCCATTCGAGCGCGCCGCGCAGGCGCGCAATGCGCGCGGCGAGTTCAGGCGGCGTCCCGGGTCCGGCGGCGGCCAGGGAGCGCTCCAGTTCCCCGAGCCGTTCGCCGGCGATCCGCTCGTCGGCCGTGGCCAGGAATTCGGGCCGCGGCGCGGTCAGCATCTCCCGCAGGCGCTTGTCGATGCGGGAGCGCTGCTCCAGGCGCAGCCGCATCTGCGAATCGAGCCTTCGGAACCGCCCGTCGATCTCCGGCAGAAGCGGTTCGTAGTAGGACCGGCGCTTCTCGATGATCTCCTCGTAAGCGTCCAGGTCCCCCTCCCAGACCGTGAGCTTGCGGCGCAGATCCTCCAAGTCGAGGTAGTTTTTCAAGGATTCCTGAAAATCGTGGGAGGCCATCAGGTCGAGCAGGTACCACGTCTCGGGGGCCTCCGGCAGGTTGCGCAGCCGGACAAGCCAGTTGCTGTCCCGCTTCAGCTCCTCGCGCAGCAGCGCCTGGAGGAACTTGCCTTCCCGGATGCTGCGGATCGAGGCATCGAGTTTGTCCACCTCCTCGCCGAAGGTCCCCAGGGCCCGTCCGTACATCAGCGCGGCCTTGCTGTAGACACCCAGCTTGCCGTAGGCGTAGGGAACGGCGAGCAGGCCTTCCTGCACCGCCGGGTCGGTAACCTTGCGCTCGATCAGCAGACTCCAGGGGACCAGCGCCCGGCGGAAATCTTCCCGGGAGGCGTCGGCCCAGCCCGAGCCGAGCAGCGCCCGGTTGGAGAACGGTCCGTTGAGGCGTACCCGGTCGAACACCTCCTTGGCGCCGGCGAATTCCTCCTGCGTCAGCAGCTTGTCGCCAAGGACCATGTTCGCCTTGTCCCTGATCGCCAGGATCGCCGGGCTGTCGCCTCCGGTCCGACCGGCACGGTCGAGGTAGCCGAGCCCTTCCTCTTCCTGTCCGTCCTTCATCAGCGCGATGCCGAGATTGTAGGAGGCGAAACCGTCGGGTCCGCCGGCCTCCTCGAATTCCCGCAGCCGCTGCGCCGCCTCGGCGAAGCGGCCGTTGGCCATCAGGATCTGCGCCCGCAGGCGGAGAACGTCGTCGCGGATCCCCGGGGGCACGGCGCCGCCGATGCGCTGCACGGCCGCCAGGGCCTCTTCGGGCCGGTCCTTGCGGAAGCAGATCTTCGCCAGGCGGAAGAGCGCCTCGTTGCGCTGCGGCTCCGGCAGGTTGCCGTCGATGAGCCTGCTGATGGCGCGGCCGGCGCGCCGGTGCATCCGATAGGCCAGCTCGAAATCCCCTACCGCGAACTCGGCCTGCCCGATATGGACGAAGAGGGAATCAAGCTCGGGCTGGTCGAGCCGGTAGTGCTGCTCCCTTTCGGTATCGAGCCGGGCGATGGCGTCGAACCAGTCCCCCAGGAAGGCATCATAGAGGGCCTCCCCGAAGTAGAGGTCCTTGAGCTCCCGCGGCGCGCCGGTGGCGATGGGATCCGTCGCATCGACCGGGACGGCAGCTGTCGCCGGCGTGGTCGACGCGAAGAGCGCGATTATGAGGAAAATGAGAAGTCTGGTCATGACGGTCTCGAAAATGTCGATTTGCGTAGGGGCGAACCTTGTGTTCGCCCGTGGGCGATGACAAGCATCGCCCCTACCCTTCCTTGAGCGAGATGTCGTTGTGCGTCAGGAGAATCTCCACGATCTCGGGACCGATGCCTTTCTCGATCGTGAAGCTTTCCGTTTTGCGGATGTCGCCGCCAGCCTCGGAGGTGCCGAGGAGGGTCACCTCCATCGCGTGCCCGCCGGTCCGGATGTTGCCGGTATGGATGCGCTGCACCCCACCCTTGCGCAGGGCTTCGAGTTCCCGGAAGCTGTAGAGGTGTCGGGCGACAGGCTTGCCGTCGATCTCGACCTCGACGGAGTCGAGGCGGAACGCTTCGCCCTCGGCCAGCGAGACGAAGACCGAAACCTGGGTGTCGGAGGGATAGAGCAGCTTCTCTTCCAGCTGGTCGAGTTCCGTCGCGATCCCGAGCACATCGGACTTGATCTCCTGGATCTGTTCGTCCAGCCCCTTCATCTGTTCCCTGGAAACGTCCTCCGCAGTGGCGGGAAGGGTCAGCAGAAGGATCGAAACCGTCAGCATGAGTACTCTTGAGATTTTGAACATGGCAGTCACCCGTTGTTTGCGTGTTGTTTATCAGCCCCCCTCCCGACCTCCCCCCATCTGGGGGGAGGAGTCTCTCTCCCTCCCCTGTTGGGGGAGGGCCGGGGAGGGGGCCCGCAGCTAAAGCTTCCCGATGATGTTGACGAACAGGCCCTGGTGGTCGTAATCGAAGTCGGTCAGGTCGTCCGAGAATTCGCTGAAGTTGTAGCCGGCCCCCACCTTGAGGTGATTCCCCAGGTGCCGGTAGAGGCCGAGCAGCACCCCGTCGAGGCGGTCCTGCGCGTCGGGAAGGTCGAGCAGGCGCCCTTCGACCAGGGCATCCCAGCGGTGCACGAAGTGCCAGTCGGCGCGCACCACCACCAGGTGGGCCCGGCTGGCGACGAACTCGCGATTTACCCGGTCCTGGCTCACCTCCCCGTAGCGGAAGGCATACTTGCCCCCCACGGTCCAGCGGGGGGTCAAGTCGTACATGACGTCGATCGCCCCGATGTGGCTGCGCTGGATGACGTCGGCCGTCGTACCGGAGCCGGTCGCCTGCTGCGCGGCCGGAAGGTTGTAGAAATAGGTGTATTTGACCAGGGCGTTGAGCCGGTCGTTGCGGATCGGCCGGTAAGCGTATCCCAGCACCGCCTCGGTGTAGTCGCCGTCGAAGAAGTCGCCCTCCGAGCTGTCGCTGTGGGCGTAGTTGAACGTGCCGAGCAGCCGCCAGTCGGGCGACAGCTGGTACTTGAGGCTGTTCTTCAGCAGCCAGGTGGTGCGCCGACTGGAGCCGGCATCGGGCTGCTCGGTGTCGTCCACCCGGTATTCGACGGCGCTGGCCACCGTCATCCGTTCGAAGCCGTAGCCGATGCTCACCGCCGCCGCCGTCCGGTCGAGCTCGGCCGCCGTCCGGGGATCCTCGAGGGTGCCGAAGTCGATATTCGCGCCGAGGTTGAGGCGATCGGTGGGGGCGAGATCGACGCCGGTCGAATGCATCAGGCCGGTCGGGATATCCCCGTGGGTGTAGCGCTCCTCGAGGTAGACGCTGACGCTGTCCGAGTAGCGGGTGCGGAACCCGGAGGCCAGGTTGCCCTTGCGGGCGCGCAGGCCGTTGTCGGAGCGTTCGTTCTCCAGGGCATAGTTGAGGTAGAGGGTGGTGCGGTCGGAATAGAGGTACTCCGTTCCGAGCTTTCCGCCCGCCCCGAGATCGCCCCCCGAGGCCTCGCCGGTGAGCTTGAAGCGGTCGGTCACCCGGAAACTGCCCCCGAGGCCGCCCCGGGCGTTGTCCTCGCGGTTGCCGCCGGTCTTCACCGACCCCTGGGCGAAGCCGTAGAGGGTCCAGCGCGAACGGGAGTCGTAGAGCAGCCGGAGGGCCAGATCGGTCCGTTCGCCCTCCTTCTGGGTCGCCGGAACCTCCGGGGAGTCGTCGCGGCGGCTGTCGCGGCGCACTCCCGAACCGAGGGTCCAGTGCTCGGTCAGCCGGTAGTCGAGGTTCAACTCGTCGGCCTCCGTCTCGAGCCCCCGGCGGCGGTCCTGCCGGTCGGTCTTGATCCGCACCTGCAGGGCCTCGGAGAGGGGCAACTCGGCGGTGCCTCCGTAGCGGGTGGTCTGCAGGGCGGTGATCTGACCCGGCGCCGCATAGCCCGCATCGAGATCCTCCAGGTAGAAGGTGACCCGCCCACGGCCGTTTTCGAACAGGTCGGCGAAGCCGAGGCTTCCTTCGGCGCGCCAGGCCCAGGCCTCGTTTTCGGCCTCCAGGGGATCGGAGGCGTCGAAATTGAAGCCGCCGTCGAGCGAATTCGTCTCGACCACCCCGGCGCCCTCGCTGCGGCCCGCCTCGAGCCGGAGCCAGGATGCGGCTGACTTGCGCAGGGTCAGATCCGCTCCCCCGAGCCGGCTTTCGCTTCCCTCGACCTCGTCCCGGGCGGCGGTAACGCCGACCTTGAGGTGGTCGTTGAACCAGTATTCGAGCTGTCCCCCCGCCGCCAGGGCGTCCGGGTCGTCGAAGCCGGGGGTGAATTCATAACGGATCACCAGGAAGACGGGATTGCCGCTGATCGAACCGCTGTCGACCAGCAGGCCGTCGTCGGCCGTCGATTCCAGGGGCTCGGTCAGCAGGATGCGGCCCTGCAGGTAGTCGACGTCGTAGTCGAGACCCGGGGTGAGGTTCTTCACTCCCAGCACCAGACCCGAATCCTTGTCGCGGACCTCGACCCGCACCCGCTCGGACCCCTCGAGAAGATCCTGCCGGCGCAGGAAGTAGAGAGAGCCGCCGGTGCCGCGGAACTCGTCCCGTCCGGCCACCGTGCCCGGATCGGCGGCGAAGCCGTCGACCCTCAGGCGCTGCTCGCCGAAGCCGGTGGCCTCTGGGCTCTGGTAGTGCAGGTTGGCCCCGTAGAGTCCCCGGTCGACCTGCGCCAGGGTGTTCTCGGTGTAGGCGATCCTGAAGTTGCCCCAGAGCCCGAAGTTGCGGTCCCTGGCCAGCTTGAGGTAGAGCTTGCCCGAGGTCGGCGCGTCTTCCACCACCGTGCCGTCGTCGCCGTAGGTCGGGTAGTGATCCTCCGGCTCGATGCGCCGGAAAAGGGCCTCGGGGGACTTGTCGAGAAAATTGGAGAAGATCTCGTCCAGCGGCCCCTCGCGGGTATCGGCGCTGGACGTCAAGGTCCAGCCGGAACCGAACTTGCCCTTGCTGTAGAAGGCCAGGCGCCCCTGCAGATCCAGGTCGTCGCTGTACCGCGGCTTGTCGGGAGCGAGCAGCCGGGCGGGCCCGTTGGTCTTGTTGGCGGACAGGGTCAGGTCGGCGATGCCGACGGTGAACCAGTCGTTCTTCTCCAGTTCCAGGTCGCGCAGGAAGAGCTCGCCGTTGCCGGCCGCGTCGAGCACCGCCACCTCGACCGTCTGCATCCCCTCCGGCAGGATCTCCTCGGCGACGAAGCGCCCCCGGG